>JAEEGL010698624.1_pt1 | contig 18375 bp, 17 predicted proteins | sample 9134231 | NCBI WGS metagenome assembly JAEEGL01 (sample SAMN16246548, study PRJNA631951) | gut metagenome | biome: gut microbiome; feature: rumen; material: fiber-attached | host: Bos | place: Iran: Karaj | collected 2018-10 | reverse complement strand
GGTCCCTTCAGATTCGCGCCCTCGATGCCGCGCTCGGCGACAAGCTTCTCGATGGCCGTACCCTGGACGAGTTTCTTTTGCCTGTTGGCATGGGTTTCATCGTGGGAGGCGGCCTCTGCGGCAGCCTCCTCGGCGTCGACCTGGCCGACAAGGCCGCCGCGTTCGCCAAAATGGTAGTCCTGGACGCAATCCTGCAGCGACTTGAGGAAGGCCGCGCGCTTCTCGGCGCTCATGTTGGGCAGATTGGCCTTGTCTAGGTCCTTGCGGGAGAGTCTGTCTTTTGCGGCGAGGGTGTCGGCGACTTCCTTGTGATGGGCGACCCAGCGAGCCATGCCTTCAGGCGTCATGATGGCGTCTATGGCGCCGGAAGCGGCGTCGTCGCTGTAGGAAATGTGGTGGTTTTTCTCGAGAATTTCCCTTGCGCCACGCTGGTATTCGGAAAGTTTTTCGGAATGGGAGGGCGGGCGGCCGTCGAAGGAAGATGCGGCAGGAATCTGCATGCCGACGACGGAAATGGCGGCCGAGGCAGCGCCTTCCGCACCTGCCTGGCCGGCGGCAGCCCAGTCGATCTTGTCGGCTCCGGAGGCAACTTGATCAATGACGTTGCCGCCGAACTCCTGGATGAATTCGGTGATGGATTCTTCGGCGATTTCGCCGCCAAGATGCTTAAGGAATTGCTTGATGGTTTGGCGCTGAAACTCCTTGCCAATTTCACTTGCGGCCTTGCCAAGACCGAATAGCTGGCCGACGACTTCGGGGATGCCCTCTATGAGCGCGGCGCCGGCGACGAGCCATTGTCGCTTGGAGTCGGAGATTTTGGCGCGATCAAGAAGGAATTTCTTTTCCTCGTCGGTAAGCCCAAGGGAGGGGTCGCCGACAAATTCCTCAAGTGCTTTGTTCCGCGCCTTGATATTCTTGTTGACTTCATTGCCGCGCTCTGCGGCATAGGAAGAAGCGACCGTAAGGCCACGGGCGATTTCAGCCGTGGCACCGCCAAAGCCAACGCCGCCAGTAACGGCACGCGCGCCGATCTGCTGCCCTATTGAATTGACGGCGCCGGAGGTAAGGTCGTAAGTTTTGTCGATCCATGGGACGCCGGTTTCGTCGGGCCGGGTGGCGGCGCGAACGTCGGCATGGATCTGATTCATGACGTCGTTGGCCTGGACCAGGGAGTCGCCGGAGCCGGGAGAGGCGAAATTGGCGATGGTGCCGCCAAGGGCGCCGATTTTTGAAGCTCCCTGCAATACGCCAACGCCAGCCTCGGCGCCCATGTTGACGGCAGCCTTGCCCGCCTGTCGACCAAACTCGGAAAGACCGGCGGAGGCGGGCGAGGGAAGCTGTTCGCCGCGCAAAGAATAGATGCGGACAAGTTCGTCATGGTCGGCTTGACGCCAGGGGGCGGACTCGGCAGCGCGGCCAAAGGCCTCGCGCTCGCTCTCGGGGACATCGAAGTGTTTGGCCTCGCGCTCGTCGGCATAGTTGACGCCAAACTTCTCTCCGACCTCCGTTTTCTTGCGACCGTCGTAGGCGGCTATGCGATGAAGAGGTTCAAGCCCCTCCATCCCAGAGCTGGACTTCTGGAATTCGGCAAGTTCATTGTCGGGAACCTCAAAGGTCTTGCCTTCTTTGTTGCGAAAGCGATGAAGGCGCACGGCGTGATCGGCGTTTTCGCGCGCATAGGCGTCCGCCTCATCAGAGGGTTCGTAAAAAGTCTGGCCGGTTTCAAGATCGCGGAAAGCGACAAGTTCACGCATGGAAGCCTCCTATTCGGCGTCTTTCTTTTCCTTCTTGGGAGGGGGAGCGGATTCCTCGCCGCCGCCGTCATTGCCACCGCCGCCGACCTCCCAATGGCTGGTGTCGCGGGGTTCGGAATCGCCGTCGCCTTGAGGTGGCACGTTCTTGCCTTGGTCAAGAAGGATGAGTCCTTTCTTTTGCTGCGGGCGGTCTTCGCCGCCGCCCATTTCGCCCGCGTCAACAGAGTCAGAGGGAAGGGTGGCTTGCGGAACGGCGTTCTGGAGCATCTGCATGAAAGACTGAGCGCTTGTAGAAGGGACAGGAACTGGCTGCGGGGCGTTTTCCTGAGGACGGGGAGGACCTAGGAAATAGGGGTCGTTTTCAGGAAGGCCAAGTGTTGTGATAGATCCGTCCTGATTGAGGACAAGGTGTCGGCCGGTAGCGGACTTAATGGTGCCGGTGCCACGCGGGGAGGCGGGAGTGGCGGGAGTATCGGGTTCGGGAGGAGGAGCGAAGCGCTTCTTGTACTCAGCCTCGCGGTTGGCGACGGCTTGGGCGATTTCTTCGCGTGTGCGGTCGCGGGGCACGTCCTCACCTTTCTCATCTTTGCCCATTGCCTTTATGTGGGACTCCTCGACGTACCAGCGGTTCCACATTTCAGGCGTGACGTCGGAGGGGGAGCCGGGAAGGGCGACGAAGTTGCCGCGGCCGTCAATATAACCCTTTTGGCCACCGGGGGCGGTCACGATGCGCTTGTCGAAACCGGCCTGCGCGGATTCCTCCGGCAGCGAGGAGAGAGGCTGGATGGCGCGTTTGCGCTCCTCGATCTGCCCGCCGATCTGGGCGAGTTCTTCGGGAGTGTAGCGGCCGCTCTTGCGCGCGCGCTCATAGACGGCGTTCAGCTGCTCGACCTCGCGCCGCTGCGCCTCGGTGAACTTGCGGTCGTCGGCCAATGCGCCCTGCCAGTTGCCGTAGGCGACACGTCCCCTCTCCCACTGCTGCGTCTGCTCATTCCAGACGGAGAACTCATCGGGTCGCTTGTTGGGGTCGATGCCCGTGACCTCAAACTCCGGGAGATGCGGCGTCGGCGCACTCACCATGCTGACATGGGCCTGGGCGTGGGCCAGGGGCGCGGATCCGCCGCCTCCGGGGCTGGGTGCAAAACCGCCGCCACCCCCACCTCCGCCGCCTCCGGCGCGGGCAGCCGAAAGAGCCGCAATGCGCTCGCGGGACGCACGCTCTTCTGCGGCCTGTTGTTGTTGCGCCTCCATCTGGGCTAGGGCAAGGGCATCCTTTGCCCGCCGCGCGCCGCGTCCGCCCACGTTGGCGGCCACGATGTGGGAAGCCACGGAGTTTGTATGTTTTACCTTGATCGCCATATAAGCCTCCTGTTACCATCCTTCGTCCATATATGCGGGACGATGGCGCACCCATAAAAAATCGGTTTCCGGCGCGAAGACGTGGGCGTACCACTTGAAGCAAGGGTCGAATTTAACAATTGACGACTCGCCGTCGGCGTCGATGTTTACGAACCCGTCGCTGAAATCCTCTTGCGACACCACGGCGTTTTCGATGGGCTGCGCCTCGAAACTGCGCGTGGATGTCCCTTGGATCGCATGCCATGGCGCATGCTGCGCTCCAAATGCCAACTCTTCGCGCCAAGGCGGCGACAGGTCTCGCTCAATGCCGGATGCGCCGCCACGCGCATAGATGGACCAGCTGCGCCGTTCCTCCGCATATTCCTCCAAGAGAAGCTTCGCAACGGCGTCAAGGTACTCTTGCTCGTTGCCATTGCTGGTGTCTACGACATATCCATTGAAAGTCCCGACAACACTTAGATCAAGCGGATCGCGAACCTCATAGGTATGCAAGAACGACTTCGGCCATTGCCAGGAGTCTTCCGCGCCAATCCGTATTGTTGCGACTCCTTCGACGGAATATGTGGAGGTTCCATCCGGCTCAAGCGGACCATGCGGGGGAACATGCGAGTCAATCGTCCAGTCCTGTCCTGTGAGAAGGTAGGAAACGTCAGGATGCGCCTCTTCGACTTTCGAGTAATACTTCCAGGTCGAGGAAAAGGAATAATCATACCTTTCACGTGCACGACGAAGGAAATACGGCGGCATGAGCATTAAAGACGACGCAAGGTTTGAGCGTCGGTTCTCAGAAAGCCTGATAACCTTATAGATTGTTGGATCGGGCGGCTCGTCACCGGAGTCATACGCACCACTGCAGGTCGCATCTATGAGAGCCGTGTAGGTGTAGTTCACTGGGCGGTTGTTGCGAGAGCCGCAAGTGAAATTGCCAGTGTCGACAAGCATCCCGCGTGCCAGGCCGAAGGCGCTTTTAGCGCGGCAAAGAACACCGCATGCGGAGAGCGGAGCCGGGAAAGCACGATACGAACCATCGGCGACCGGCACCTCGTCAGCGGCGTCATTGGGCGGCATATTCTCGATATTGTACTGCCCCATGACTACTCCTCATAGTCGTCTTCGACGAGAGTGTTCTTCCCTTCGAAACCGTAGAACGTAGCAGCGGCCATGACCGGCACGATGCGGACCTTGTACTCAATCTGCCCGTCAGGCGTAATCGTGTAGAGTGGATTGCCGTTCTTGTCGACGGGGTAACGAAGGAAGGACCAGTCCTCGTCGGGGTCGGTCGAGAATTCATCCGGCAAAGTCGGAAGAAGGGTTGTCGAACCAAAGGCGATGTGCGTGAGAACCTGGGTGTGCTCCAGAAGCCCCGTACCGACAGCTTCCTTGAAGTAGGCGCGGATGCCGTAGTCGACGGAACCGGACGAGGACATGAGAAACATGCCAAGATTCTGTCTGCGACGGCGAGAAGCGCCAAGAGCACGGCCCATCGGGGAGAAGTTGATTGTGCGCGAGTATGAATAGATGATGCGGGCGACGCACTTGCCCTCAATGTAGACGTCCTCAGTTGCGGGAGGAGTCGCCACCTCAAGCGACCACGGACCCGCGTCGGATGCCTTTCGCTCATCATCGTCGCCAAGCGTGGCGCCGATGCCGGGCGGATCTATCTGGTCGAAGAGCAGCCAGCCGCGCCTTCCGGCCAGGTCGGCATAAAAGCGGGTCTTCTCGTCGGTCGGCTTCGACTCGTCACCCTTGAGCGACGGGCGCCCCATGTGATCCTTCGTCACGGATGACGCATCATCCTGGGAGAAATTGTCCTGAAACTGCGAGCCAGGCAAATCAGACGAACCTGCCGCCTGGTTGATTTCGCGGAGTAGTTCTGCGGGGATGCCCTTCGTCACCGGCCTCGCAATAGAGCCAATGCCTAGCCCGAACTGCTTCTCAAATGACGCGGCGGCCGCCGGAGAGCCGTCCATGTTCAGATCGACCTGACGCCTGTGGCCTTTGTACGAAACGCCTATCACGACGCACCTCCAATGCTCGCGCCGTCAGATCCGCCAAGCGCCGTGGCGACCTGCGCGACTGATTCCAGACCGGGATATTCATCGTCGCGACGTTCCATGAAGTCCAACATCCATTTGAAGACCGCGTTGCGCATCTCGGTCGGCTTGAGCGCCTGAGCCTGGAGATTGCAGAGCTTCGTGGCGGCATCGATGACCTTTCCGCCGATTTCGGTTGTAAGCGTGGCGATCTTGCCGTAGGCGTCGATCTTGACCGTGACCATCTGGTCCTTGAGATCGGTCAGGGCGATCTGCCTGTCACGCTCGATGCCGCTTTCAGTGGTCGGCCAGACAGTGCCGTTGTACATGCCCTGCGTGATGAGGCGGGATCGGGTCTCCTCAAGGAGCTTGTCGAACTTGAGGTTGATCTCGTCGATGCGCGACTGCATCCAGTCGTCGGGGATGTCCTCGACCTTGCCACGGAAGTTGGCGAGCGCATCCTTGCAGGCGGCGAGGATTTCATCGACGAGAGGTTTGAAGTCGTCGGCATTGAGCGTCCAGCCGCCAATCTCGTCTTCGGTACGGTCTAGCATGATGGCGTAGAGATTGACGATTTCATCGTAGCGCTCGTTGTTGATTTTCGCGCCACGATTAAATGCAACCGTGAACTGCCTGATCATGTCCTGAAGGACGTTCTTGCTCTTGAGCCGGGTCCGCGTCAGAGTGATGGAGCGGGAGGCGTACCAGTACGCCGCGCCGTCCATGTCGGTAGTCGAGACAACGCCGGGCGTGTAAGTGGTGTCGCTTTTAGCGATGCTGCTGCCGGAGGAATTAGACGTGCCCTCGGATCTGTTTTCTGAAGAGGCGTTCCCTTCATTTCGCGCGAGGGACGTGCCGTCAATGTCAACACCGGCCTCGGAGGACGATTCAGTCAATGCACTGGCTTTGCCTTCGGACTTGGACGTAGACTGATTACCGATTGTAGTATGTGCCTCGGAATGGGACTTGTTGTCTCCTGCGCTGCGCGCCTCAACCTTCGACTTCCAGCTGCCGCCTTCGCGAAGGATGCCCATTGACTGGATGATCCAGCCGTTGCCGAGAAGATAGATGACTATGTTCGAGCGGAGGATCGTGTCGGGATTCGGACGCCCCGTCGACTCGCCGATGGTGAGCGTCATCGTTTCCTTCTCGAACCAGTCCCCCACATTAAACAGCGCCTCGACGGGAGGATGCTCGGTGATGTACTCAAGTGGAAGGATCTTGCGCATGTGGGCTCCTTATGCGGAAAGGGAATACTGGAGAATCGTGGTCGAACGTGAAATGTAGATGTTTTCACCGGCATGGTCGATGGCGAAGCCGTAAACTAGGTTTGTGCCGATATCCCAAGTATGATCTAGGGAAAGTGTGGTTATGTTAAATGGCACGGACAACTTGAATACGTGCAACACGCTGTTGTTTGAATCGGAAGTGCCGCTGACCGAGTCGCCAAGCGCCTGGTGCAATATAAGAGTGGAGCCATCTGGCGAAAACTGCATATTGCGAACACGGACGATATTAAACCGGGAAAGGGATACTTGGGAATAAGTCAAGCTTGCTGAACTCACATCAAATGGAGTCTGCAAATAATAACTACGAATGGCATTAATAGACAAAACGAACAAATACAGCCCGTCGTCGGAGAAGGCGAGGCCAACCACTTCTTCGGTAAGCTCCTTTAAAATCGACATTGTCGAAAAAGCGGGGATGTCCATGTCGAAACTGGAATCCAATGCGCAGGAAAGCAGGTCGCAGTTGTTGATGACGACGCCATTCTCAGTAATGTTGGCATTGCTCGTTCCGTGCCCCTGCTGGATGTAATGAAGGCCATCAGGCGAAAACGCAAAGGGGCGTCTACGGTAAAACAATGTGCGGCTCTGCTTTGAGTATGGCGCATTGGCTAGACGGGAAATGTCTCCATAATGGTCGACTGGAAATTGGTAGCAGTGTAGGCATGTGCCGTTGGCGCTGTTTGGCTGACAGATAAGGGACGAGCTGTCGGCATTGATGCACAAGCGACCAACGGCCAAGGGAGTGCCGGCAGTCTCGCCGACACCTGTGTTTAGCACGGTGCCGAAATCGAGATATTCCGATTTCGACAGGTCGAAGCCCCAGCCCGTAGCCACTCCGGCACTACGGAAGGACTGCCGTCTATGCAGCGCATACACCATCAGGTCCACGCCTCCGTTCCGCCTGCGCGGCGATACTGGATTGCCACGCCCAGGACGGACGCAGCCGTCGCCATCGCATCGGACACGCCGTCGGTGTAGTCGAAGTCGCGCATCATCCAGAAGTGAACCCTTTGCCCTGGGACGTAGGAACCATTTGGGGTGATCGTCAAAACGTCCGTTATATGCTCGTTGTCATAGGCGAGAACCAGGTCGTCGACGTAGGAGTAGCTGCCCGACAAGCCAGTGATGGGGACGTTGTTGTCGAAAAACTTGGCGCGCAGGCCGAAGCGGACAACCTGGCCTGCGGCGGTCGCCGAGGTGTATGGCGTCCAATGGATCTTGACTTTGATTTCCCCGCCGTCCCAGTCATCCGGGAAGACAACGTCGAAGTCCGCGAAAGTGTTCTCCTGCGCCGAGAACCGAATCGTGTCCACGGAAATAAGGTTGCTCGCGGTGCGCGACAGAACCTCGGCGACCGCGCCATAGGTGGCGTTCGGCGTAATTGCGCCGCCGGGAACCCACAGCACGTCGTAACGGGGCGTTGCATTGACATAGGCGGCAAGCTGCTCGGCCGTCAATTTCTTGAAGGAGCCGGACTGGTAGACGAGCAGCTCGTCGGCGTCAAGCGCGCCGCTTGCGGCCGTCTGGTCGTGGATGCTGACATGCTCGCTGCCCGTCTGTATCGGAGGCTGGCCCCACGAGCCGTCGCCCATGAGGACGAAGCCCGCCTCCCCCGCAGCGGGCGCGGGAACGAGGCCTGACGTGCCGCCCGTCCCCTCGTCACCGCCGAAGACCTCGCTGCCGGCCGGGGCCTGCCATGTGCCGTCGCCGGCGAGAAACCTTGCCGAGGATCCGTCCAGCTTGGGCAGGAGGCCGGGCGCCGAGGTTGTGGCATTGGCCGTCGTCACGTCCGCGCCCACGGTGAAGGTCGTGAGCGGAGTCGCCGCGAGCTTGCCCGCGATCCAGTTCCATATCTGTCCAAAGGAAAGCCGGAAGTTCGTGCCGACGGACTGGTCCGTCATTGTAATTTTGTCGGCGTCCGCAATCGTTGACGTGAAGTCGTCGAGATCGGCGTCGTTCTCCAGGCGATTCAACTTAGTCTTGTCTGCGGCCGACATGAACCCTGCGGCCTCGGTAGTCGCATTCGCATGGGTGTGGCCTGCGCTTGCCTTGCCGTTAATCTGCACCTGCATTGCGACAAGTACGTCCCGGACTGCCTTCTCAGTCGGAATGGCCGTGTCGAGGGCATTGCCATCCGAACGGACGGAGGTCTGCACGGAATAACCATTGTCAAGATCTCCGCTTGCAAGGAATACCGGCAAATACCCCGCTATCGGCGCCAGCGGCTCCGTGATGAAGTTTGTGGCTGCGAGGGCGGTGGATATAAGGGCGGCGACCTGCTGCGCGTTCTGGAGCCCGCTGACGGCCGTGTCGAGGGCGGCGCGGATCGCCGCCTCAGTCGCAAGGGCGGAGGCGGAGGCGGTGCCGGAGGCTCGAACTGTCGACTGGACGGAATACCCGGAAGCGAGCTCATTCCCACTGCCGTAGGCGGGGATGTTCCCGGCGACCGCGCCGGAGGGGAGGCGCACCACCGTCGAGGCTGAAAGTGCCGCGGTGAACGAGGACTCGAGAGCTGTCAGCGCGGCCTTGACCGCGCCTTCCGTTGGAATTGCCGTGCCATCGGTGGTAAGCGTGCCAGATGTAACGGCCAGGCCCGTCTTGAGCTTTCCGGATCCGTCCCATTGGGGGATCGCGTTTTCTGTGCGAGTCTCGGGCCCGCGCACATCGCCGAAAGTCGACGCGAGGCCGGAGAGGGCGACACGGTATGCGGTTGTTCCGTTGCGGATAATGATCTCAGAGGTGGACGACGCGGCGCCCTCCGAAAGGGAGCCCATGTAGGCGGCAAGACCGGCGAGGAAGAATGACTTGAGATTGCCCAGTGTCACCTTGACATTGCCGGACTGGTCAAGAAGGACGAGGTTTGCGTCCGCAAGGGTCGATGCGGAATTGAGGCTTGAGATATTGACGGTCGCAGTAGTCGAGATTGCCGAGGAAAGAAGTTCTACAAGCTTGGCGTAGGTGATCGTCTTGGCGTTGGCGCCGTCCTTGACCGGCACGACGGCGGCGTTGGAAAGCGTCGTAGCGGCCGACTCGCCAAAGATGGCAGATTCGGCGGCGGCGAGAATGTCATCCAGGGCGATTCGACGCAACGAACCATTGGAGGCTCGTACCATGAACTTAGAACCTGGCCGCTCTTGGGCGGAGGCGTCTGTTGCATCAAGAAGCGCCTGGATGACGAAGTCTTTGATCTGGTCTACGGAGATCTTCTTGGGATTGCCACTGTCGGAAGCGGGGAAAAATTCGGAACCGCCAATCGCATCGTCGGCGGTTGCGTTGTCGATGGAAAGGTTAGCCATTAGCGGAGCCTCCCGAGTTGCTGTCCGCGCACTTCAAGGGACTCGTAGGCCCAGCGGGACGTTGAGTAGATGCGGAGAACGAACCACACGCCGCGCAGACGCGGGCGGAGGACATTGTGCCAGCCTTTTGTGAGGTTGGCGGAGAAGAGGGAGAGTTGCGCCTTGTCGGAAGCCTCGGCGGACTTTCCGGCGCGAACGGTGACCGTGGCGGCGGTCGCATCCTCGGCGAGGGTTGCCGTGATCTCGGTGAGCATGGCGTCGCCGCTGTCCGTTGACTGGTTGAGGGAGAACGGGCCGACGTCAACCCAGGAGGCGAAGGCTGTTCCCATGTCCGTCGTGGCGGCGGCGGAAAAGGTGCGCTTTGCGCCATCAGCGCCGACGAAGACGCAGTACTCGCGCCCTTCGTTCCTGACACGGAGGACGGAGGCGGGAACGAAGCCGTCGGCGAAGCGGAAGGGCCAGAGGCCGCCGGCAGCGTCGTCGAGGAACCAATGGGTGCCGGAGGGAAGAAAGATGAAGGTGCCGCGCCAATACGGATCGTAGGCGAGAATCGCGTCCTTCTGTCCGAGAAGTTCAGCGGGAACGCGGTTTGGAGAGACGGGCTTGACGCCCTGCTCGTGCCAAAGCGGATTCCCCTCGCCGGAATCTACGGTGTAGAGGCCGCGCGGAGAGAGGAAGATGAGCTTGGAGCCATCCCAGCACCAGGCGTTTGGACTGGCTATGCCGACCTCGCCACTGACGCATGAGCGTTCGCCGGAAACGAGGTCCGCCCGGATGAGCCAGAGGGAGTTCGCGGTCGCGGCGTAGAAGAGCCGGTCGTTGACGCCGCAGAGGGCAGTGACAGGTTCGCCAACAACATCGGCGTCCGCGAGGGAGAGGACGGCCGCCCGCCCGACGTCGTCCATATCAGCGCCATAATCAAAATCATGGATATTACCAGATCGAGATACATAGATGGCGTTTCCTTCCGCAACGGCCAGGCGTGCCCGGTGGAATGCGGCGGCCGTGACATTGACGGGCGCATTGCCGATTGCGGCGGACGGCTGGTAGACGCGATGCGGGTCAACGGTGCGGGCGTTGCCGCCTACGCCGTCGCGGTAGATGATTTGCGATTCGCCGTCGGGCCAGAAGACCGGTTCGCCGTTCGGCCAGCACCAGACGCCGCCGAGACTGCCGTCGAAGGCTACGGTTCCCGGACGCGAGCCGCCGCGAAGGCGCGACTCGTACGGGCACGACGGCCAGACGTTGAGGGCGTCTGGCGTCGGGTACATCCCGTCTTCGCGATGTTGGTTGGAGTCACGGTATGTGAGGTTCCGCCCAACACCAGCAAGGGGAAAGTGAAGGACCTTGCCGACCGGGCGCATGGGCTAGGCTTTAGGAGGCGTGGGAGACGGTTTGCCAGCCGGGGGTGGTCGTGCCGGTGGAGACGTAGAGACCGGCATCATCTCCGGTCTTGACGAAGAGCTGACCAACGAAGTCCGCCTTTGTCGGAAGAGACGCGGCCTTGGAGATGAAGACGCCGACGGCGGCGGCGGCCTGGGCTGCGGCAATGGTTGTCGCCTCGGTGGCGGCGTCCGTGAGGGCGTCATCGATGGCCTTCTTGATAATGGGCGTGACCAGTTCGGTTATGCGGGGGTTGTCGTATGCCATTTTAGGCTCCTTTCTAGAGTTCGATGCCGTTGTAGGTGATTGTCATGCCGTGGTGACGGCGACCAAAGGCGGAATCGTGGTTGGGGGACATGGGGCCGAAGACGCCGGCGGACATCTTGCGGTCCTCGGCGATGGCCGAGGCGAGAAGCGCCGCGAAGCGCTCGGTGTGAAGACCGGCCTCGTCGTTCGCGCGCTGTTCGGCGATGGAAAGACAGGATTCCAAAAGGAGTTCCGAATACTTCGGCCCGCCGAGGGGAAGCGGATTGGAGGCGGAAAGCTGGGAGCAGTCGGGCTCGCACCGGAAGGAAAGGGTGTAGACGCCGTCGGGAACGGGCCAGAGAACGAGTTCAACGGTTTGGCCGGAAGTGCCGAAGGTCGGCGCGTGGCGCATGCAGCAGATCCGCGGACGGTCGAGGCGGGAATCGATGGCGCGCCGCGCGGCAATGAAGGCCTCGCTTACGAGAGGCAGCGAAGGATAGGGCTCGCCGACATAGGCGGGAGGATCGATCACGCGGCCGACGACGCTGGGCACGGTGTAGGCAGCGACGCCGGAGGACGTCTCGAGCTGAACGGCGAGATCGAGGAAGGACCACCGGTAGCCGGCTTCTGTGTTCGGCGTGGCGGGGGGATAATAGAACTGCCGCAGCCCGCTTTGAACGTAGCCGTCGGCCTCGGCTACCTGATCGTCGGACAGGTTTGAGGGGGAGTAACCCAGGAAGCGGGCTACGGCAGAAATCAGGTCGGAATAGGAAAGTGCGAGGGAGTTGCCGGTCGAAGGGACGGCTTGGTCGAAGAAGGCAATCCAGTCAAGGCGGTAGCCGTCAAGGGGGATTGGGGCGGAGAGTTCGACCTGAAAGCCGGTGGCGGCGATGGTGCCGGAGACAAAGGCCTCGATAAGGTCGGCGTCGGAGTTTGGACGGCGGACGTTGACGGAGACGCCCGTGGGCGTAAAGGGAAGGGATGCGGAGACGGCAAGCGACTCAGCGGAAATCGGAATGGACGTGCTGCCGCACTGGAAATTGACGCGGCTTGCCATGCGTTACTCCTTGGGAGGCGTAGGAGGCGGAGGAGTGGCGGGCTTTACGGGAACCGTGAAAGCGTAGATGAGCGCGATGGTGTCCACGTCGAGACGGCCGGGCGAGAGCTTGTCGCGGGCGGATTTGACGCGGCGGTAGAGATCCACGGTCTTCTTGGGAATGTCCTCTTCCTTGAGGCCAAGAGCCTCGAAGCATTGAAGCGCGTACTCGTCCATGTTGCAGTCCTTGAGGTTGAAAAAAGCCCCGACGACGGTGGAGTAAGGCCGCCGCCGGGGCCGGGTCACACACAGAGGTTTACGATTCGCTCTGAATCGTGAAGGGGGCGATGGCGAGATCGGCCTTGCCCGCGCCGAGACCGTCGGAATCGGTGGCGACATTCTCGCGGAGGATGGCGTCGCCAATCGTGAGGGCGGTAAGCGCATGGGGCGAACCGGCGGCCTTGAAGACCTTGGAGCCGGTCGAGGCCTTGTAGCAGCACAGGACGACGGCGCCGGAGGAGACGGTCGAGCTGGACGAACCCTTGACGCAGACTTTCACGCCGCGGGAGCCGGGGAGATTGAGTTCAATCTGCCGGTTGCCGGAGTCGGCGGGATAGTCGCGGGCGGCCACGCCGGCGAAGAGGTCGGTTTCGGCCTTCGGGCGGTCGATCACGCCGGGGTGCGCCGTGTCGAAGACGAACGGCTCGCCTTCCTTGATAGCGTCCGTGCCCTTGTAGATGAAGAAGCCGTTGACCACGTCGGGGGCGGCGTGCGGGGCGAAGATGGAGGCGGAGATACCCATGTTGTTTTTCCTTTCTGGTTGCCCTCCCGCCTCATCGGCGGGAGGGCGGGAGGTTAGGCGGCGGCCTTGACGATGACCGTCTGCTTGCGGAAGTCCGTGCAGATGGTGTTGAGGGAGGCGTCGAGGAAGACCTGCCGGACGTTGTGCATGCCGGCGACGGGCTTGGGGGCGCTGACACGCTTCTGCCAGCCGCCAAGAATGCCGAAGCAGAGGGTGGACCAGTCGAGCATGTAGATCGGATCGTCCGAGTCATTGTCGAGCATTGGGACGTAGGTGACGGGACGGCCCTTGAAGAGAGCCTTGCCGCCCTTGCTGTCGAGATCGTCGCCGAGGTTCATGTTCTGCGCCTCGAGGATTTCCTCGAACTTGCCGATCACGTTGTCGTTGGTGTAGATGCCGTTGGCGTTCGGGCCGACGGTCGGCGTCGCGTGGTTGACAGGCGACTTGAAGTTCGTCTTGCGGACGCACTGCCGCATCGTGCGGAGAAGGTCGTCCTTTGAGATCTCGGAGTACACGCCCGTGTAGTTCTTGAGGCGCGGATAGGTCTCGGAGGAGAGACCGGCGCGGCCGCTGGAGAATCCGACGGGGTTGCCGCCATTGAAGCCAGCAGGGGTGCCAGCCGTGGTGACGGTGGGCTTGGTGACCCAGAAGGGAATGCCGTAGGGGGTCTTCTTGTCGGCGTCGGACTGCGGCTTGCTCCAGAGGATGTTCTCGAGCAGGTCGTAGAACGAGATGATCATGCCGATGTACTTCGTGCGGACGTAGTCGACAATTGCCTTGCCGCCACGCTGCAGGTCGGGTTCCTTGGTGTCGAAGACGTAGTTGGCGTCCAGGAACCTCGGGCCGACGATGCCCTTGACGAGGTTGTCGGCGATGGAGGCGCCGTCGCGCTCGTAGAGGCCTACCGCACGGGCGGAGTGGTTGTGGTCGAGCATGATGTCGAAGCGCCAGTCAACGCCGCCCTCGAAGACCTTCTTGTGGCGGGGGAGCATTTCGCTGACGGCGACATGCTGGGTGATGTCGGTCTGGGCGTCGACAAAGGCGCCATGCTTGATGAGACCTTCCTGGGTGGTTTGTACCAGGCCGGTGATTTCGTCGGCTGTTAGTGCCATGGTTCGAGTCCTTTCTACTCGTGCTGCATTGCAGCGATCCTTGCGTCAATTTCGGCTGCGAGCTTTTCGTCGTCCGTCTGCTCTTTGCCGGATGAGTGCGGCGATGTGTCGCGACCTGGGCGCGCAAGGGCCAGCTGGCCCCTTTCGGCCACCTTCTTCGCCTTGCCGGGCTTGGCCTCGGCTACGGAGTTGACGGCCTCCTTGAAGCAGTCTTCGTCGGAGACCTCGATCTTCTCGGCCTTGTAGCCGGCCTTGAGGACCTTGAACCTCCGCTCTACGGCTTCGCGCGTCTTGGCCTGGGCTTCGGTGGGGGTGCCGCCGACGCCAAGCGACTCGCGGTAATCCTCTCCGAGGGCGCCGAACTGCCGCTCGATCCACGTCTTCTCCTTCGCGGACTCGCCTGCGCTGCGGAGAGTGCGGATCTCTGCGGACTGCTTTACGATCTGCTCCTTCAAGGCCTTGAAGACCTTCAGGATGGCGGGATCGTAGTCGCCGTCCTCTGGCAGGTCGGGGATGTCCGGGGGTTCTTCCACGGGTTCTTCCGCGGAAGGATCCTGGGGCTTCTCTTCGCCGCCGGGATTGCCAGACTGGCTCCGCTTCTCGAGAAGTTCTACCATTCCGGCCAATTCGTCGCCAAGGGACTTCGCCATCTTGGTGGTCAGGCCGAGACGGATAGCCTTTTCGAAAAGCGCCTCGTCCGGGCCCTCGTTCGCAGGTGGTTCCCCACCTTCGTCCTTGGGCTTTTCCTCGGTTGCCGGGGGCTTCTCTTCGGAAGCGGGAGAAGGTTCCTCCTTCTTCACGGCTTCCTTCTTTTCAGCCTCGGCGGCCTTGGCGGATTCGGCGATGGCTTCGCCAATCTCGGCATTGATTTTATCTGATTCTACGCTCATGGCAAAACGCCTTGTAGTTCTTGGGGTTCTTGTGGTTCAGAGGCCCGTTTTCCTCCGGGAAAAGGGCAAAAAGAGGGGTTAGAGGAAGGAGTTTCGGTCGTGCATTCCGCGCGCTTTCAACGCCGCGCGGCGATGTTGAGGCGAAGTATAAACAGGGTTGCCGTCAGCGGTGACTTCGGTGGGGACGCCTTTCTTGGCAAGGAAGTCGGAAAGCTCCTGCCGCTGGTCGGGATGGACGCCGGAGGCGACGCATTCGATTGGCCAGCCTGCGGTGGGCGGGACGCCGACGCGCTCCGCCTGGAAGGACCTCTTGTAGCGGACCTTGCCGACGAGGATGAACTTAGGCGCCTTGCCAAGTGGAAAGGACTTGGTCACGACCTTTCCGGAATGTTCGTAGCAGTAAAACATCAGCGACCTCCTCCAAGTTGGGCGATCTGGGCGTTCTGAACATTGCCGCCAAGAAGCAGCTGTGACATGACGGCGTCACGGCCGGAGCGCGTTGCGCCGGGACGGCCGACACGCTCGTAGATGCGATGCGTGACGGGCGCCTTGTGGGAGACGTACTCGGGCTGCGGATTGCCGACGGGCATGGGCGTTTGCTGCGAAGGTTCGGGGAACATGAGCATTTCGTTCAGCTCGGCGAGGTTGAGGTTCTTCGAGATGAAGTCGAAGAGCATGGTGAAGTCGATGCTCGCGCCCTGCTCCATGAGCGGCTGCAGCAGCGGGAAGAGGAAGTCGTTGAAGACGCCGCGAAGCTTCTGGACCTTTGCCGCGGGCGAATCGTCCTGGGCGGAGAAGACGGCGATGTCGAAGTTGTAGTCGAGGAAGTCGCCGTCGCGGGTTTCGGGCGTCCATTCCTTGACGATGCCTATGCCGAGGTCCTTGTCGGCCATCTTGACGATGCGACGCTTGCGCACGGGATCGGTCCAGACGTACCAGGCGAGGCGCTTGAAGATCTTGCGGGCGAAGTCGGTCACGCAGGTTGACATGTCGCGGATGCGGGCAGAGGCGGACTCGTTGATGAGACGATCTTGCGTTGCGGTCTCGGACTGCGGGGAGAGGCCTCCGAGCGAATCGAGGTTTCCTGCAAGGATATTGAAGAGATCGCGAATCTGCAGGTAGAAGGCGAGAGTAGGCTGGTCGATGCCGCCGACCGTAATCTCTTCGGGCTTCTGTCCGTTGTAGCGGATGCCGTCGCCGTCGTCGGCGTCCTGCAGCCGGTTCACGTCCTCGTCGTTTCCGCCCTGGAATGCAGCGACGGTCTTCTTCGCCTCGGCTTGGCGTCCGAGCTTGCGGAAGAGAGTATTGCCAAGTTCGTGCAGGTCGCGCCAGGAGGCGACGGTCGGAAGCGGGAGAAGTTGACCAGGGACGTCGGAATACCAAAGCTTGATATAGGGCGTACCCTCGGGACCGTCCCAGGGAATATCACGAAGAACTTTCAGCGAGGAAACGGCATAGGTGACGAGGCGCCCCTCCTTGCAGAGGTAAACGTCGCGGAGAAGGATGCGGTCGTTATAGACGACAGGCGTGTCATCGACGGAGACGGCGCGCGTCTGCGTCTGGCCGGAGGGGGAATCGGCGGAAACGTCGTCGGGTGCGAGGTTGGCGTCGTGGAAGATTTTCCGCGCCTCGTCGATGTCGAGAACGTACTCATTGCCCTCGTACTGGATTTCGCGCCAGGAACGGGCGGCCATGTCAACGAAGTAGTCGTCGAAGTCAACGAGATCCACGAAAGGATCGGTGTCAGGTTCGCCGTCAAGGGATTTGCCGTTGAAGGCAATGCCGACCTTGACGATTCCGAGGGAGTAGATGGATTCGCGGACAACGGCGCGGAGGGTGCCGGTCAGGTCGATCTCGTCGGGAACCTGGTTCAGCGCCGCCTCCATGTCGGCGGCCATGGGCTTCAAGCCGGGGATGTCCGTATGGACGACGCTTGAAGGGGCATGGGGAGCGAGGAGGAAGGTGTAGATCGAGGTGGCGAGTTCAAGGAAGTTCGTTGGCTGCCGCTTTTTCGCGCCGTTATCGGCATAATGGAAGCCGGCAAAGAACTTTACGGCCTCGTGCCGGTTCTTGCGGGGCTTTTCGAGCTTTTGGACGGACCACTCGATGGAATCGTGGAGACGGGGAAAGTCCATGTGCTATCCTTTCTTGCCGAGAACGGCATACAAGATTTGCCCAATGACTGTGGAGAGGATGAGCCAGACGACGCGGTTGATGCCGGAATTCATCTTGGCGAGGGTGATGCGAATAGCCTCAAAACTCACCTCAAGGTTGGAGACGCGCTCGACAAGCGGCGGGTGCCCATTGCCAAGATAGACAATCTTGCGTAATTCGCTGATTTCGCGCTCGAGCGTCGAGACGCGGCCTTCGATTGCGGAATCCATGTCATTCACCTACTTTCTCGTAAACGGGGCTTGTGTAGTCATCGTCGTCGTCGAAGCCGGAGCTTACGCAGCCGGAGCAGCCCGCAAGGGCGAGTGCGGCGGCGAGGAGGGCGGTCGCGATATGGCGCTTGTGGTAGACGCCACCAAAGAGACGGACGCCCCAGAACGTCATCGTGGAGACTGTTTCGACAAACTTCTTGCCGCGGTTCTGGGCGAGATTGATTGACTTGAAGACATTGTCGGCGAATTTGCGGGCGAACGCGAAGGAGACGCCGAAGGCCTTGGCGATCTTCTCAAGGGAGCGGTAAATGACATCGTGGCCGATCGCGCCCTCCCTAAGGCTGATGCCGAGAAATACGTCAGGGAAGCAACTCGCCCCGTCGCAGATGGGATCGTCGATGGTGCTTTCGAAAGGGTTGTACCAGATGAGGTTGGCGCGGCCGTCCGAAACGATGTTGACGATTTCGTCATGATATTCGCCGGCGGGAAGGATCGCGCCCTTTGTCAGCAGGGGAAGATGCCACTCCTCCTTGAGCGAATAGCGGTTGGCGGCGTCTTTCGCGAGCTGCGCCTGGACGTAAGGGCGCATGGCCTTGTAGATCTTCTGCGAAAGCGCGATGACTTCGGAAGCTTCCATGACTACCTCCCGCACGTCACGACGTTGGACCGGCGCTTGCCGTCCTTGCTGACAATCACAAAGGCGTATTCCTTCGCGGAAGTAAGCGCCTTGGGATGCCAGCCGTTGTAGCCGTCGTGGATGTTCTTGAAGTCCCTGCTCGTCCTAGACGTAG
>JAEEGL017037434.1_pt1 | contig 18376 bp, 6 predicted proteins | sample 9134231 | NCBI WGS metagenome assembly JAEEGL01 (sample SAMN16246548, study PRJNA631951) | gut metagenome | biome: gut microbiome; feature: rumen; material: fiber-attached | host: Bos | place: Iran: Karaj | collected 2018-10 | reverse complement strand
TTTTTCATGACAGTAAACAGATTCTTCGCTTCAAAAAGCTCATCAAGCGTCTCGGCCTGAGTTGCCTCGATGATCTCATAGATACCGTCCGTCAGCTTCATGCGTTTCTCGTCCGACATGTCCGTTATCCAGCTGTTGATCGCCTCATTGGTCCTGATGCCCGACCCCGATAAACTCTTTTCCCCGACAAAATCTCCGCCTAATATACCCCATGTGTATATATTATGCTGCTTTCTGCCTTTTGCGGAACTGTAAACAACCCTGTACTTCTCCTTATGCTCAAGCAGAAGCCCTACGATGGATGACTGCGGAATGAAAGTCTCCATGCGGTCGACCACTCTCGTAAATCCTCTTCTGCCGGTCGTACTGTCCTTAAATCCCGGACTGTCCAGACCTTTTACCGCAACGATCCTCTCCTGTACATCCTTATGTGCAAAGGCCGCGGCATACATTGCAAGATTACCGCCTTTGGAATGTCCGCACAAATACATTTTTCCGGAATTGTCCCGGGCCAGCCTGTTAACATATCCGACAGCCTCTTTCTGGGAAGGCAGCTCCTCCATAAAGCCCATATTGAAGTCTTCTTTCCAGCCCACGATCGTCCCGTCGGTTCCCCTGAACGTGACGACCATGCTCCCGTCCGGCAGCATGAAGGTTACGGCACTGAACTGTTCCTGTTTTACCGGATCGTAAATATTCACATAGCATCCGGCTTCGAGCTTCCCGAATCTTTCGGATCCGGCAACCCTGTTCAAAAGCTTCTCATCGCCCGGAAGATGATACCCCGGCTTTTTTCCTCTCTTCTTCATGAGTTCAAGTACTTTTACGGCAGCATCCCTAAGCGGAACAAACCCTTCTTTTGACGTATCCGGAAGCACTCCGTCAAACGGAATGTAAGAAAGACTGCAGAATACAGCATAATCGGCATTGACCGGTTCAACCGAGGCAAAGGAAATATCCCCGCGCCAGTCAAGATAATCAAACAGATTATTCATATCCGGTAAACCCCCTTTTCGAACAATATTCCGAAAAATGGCATAATAACATTATAGCACATTATGTTTTACAGGCAAGAAAGAAATTCTTTGTTGTGACCGAAAAATAATACTGTTGCACAAAAAAACTCACGGGCCGGTCTCCAAAAAAACGGATGATCGCCCGTGAGTCTGGTTTCTTACAGATCAGGTTTCGTCTATGCTTTTTTCCATAAAGCTCCTGAGTTCGTCCTTTTCCATATTGAGCGAGACTCCGAGCTCACTGTAAAGAGAATTCTCCGCCGCAACGAAATACCGCTCGTCGACCGAGGGCAGCTTCTTGCCGGCTGCGGCGCGTGTCTTTCTTCGAAAATAGATCTCTTTTATAAGCTCTGTGATCTTCACATAATCACAGCTCTGCAGAACAGCCTTATACGTATCCTCTCTTTTACGTTCGTCGGGTATCTCAAGCCTTCCGATATCGCCGAGCCTGCTGACGAAATTCTTTGCCTCGTCAAGGCTCAGGACCCTGCGCATTACCACCCTTTTACCGTCAACCGGAGCGAAAATGTGATTGCTCCCTTTCTTTCCGACAGGTGAGAGGGTGTAGTATTGCTTGTCCTTGGCAACACCTTCCATCTCGAGAGCACCGACTTTTTCAACCATACACACACCATCGGTACCGAATACAACAAGTTCTCCTACTTCGAACATTTCGCTCCTCCTTTCCGGGCAGACTTAAAATAACACCTACATATTATAATCATACCACAAAAAAGAGAAAAATGTAAGAAGAAATTGAACAAAGTTCTTTTTTTATTCTTTCGGCTTCCTGATCTCGATATGTACTTCACGAAGCTGTTTTTCGGTGACTTCACTCGGTGCTCCGCACATAAGATCCTGTGCGTTGCCGTTCATCGGGAAGGTTATGACCTCACGGATGGATTCCTCGCCGGTAAGGAGCATGATCATGCGGTCAACGCCGGGTGCGGCGCCTGCATGGGGCGGCGCTCCGTAGCAGAATGCATTGTACATTGCAGGGAATTTGGATTTGACTTCATTTTCACCGAGGCCGACAAGATTGAATGCCTTGACCATGATCTCTGGATCGTGGTTTCTTACGGCGCCCGATGCGGACTCATAACCGTTTATTACAAGGTCGTACTGGAATGCGGTGATGCTCAGCGGATCGAGCTCGCCCTTCTCTGCCTTCTCAAGGACTTCAAGACCGCCGTTGGGCATCGAGAAGGGATTATGGCAGAACTCAAGAGCACCCGATTCCTCACCTATCTCGTACATCGGGAAATCAACGATCCAGCAGAACTGGTACTGTTCCTTGTCCATATGCTCAGGGCAGAGCACTCCGAGCTTGGTACGCATTACTCCTGCGGTCTTCTGTGCAACACCGAGAGTGCCTGCGGCAATGCCTACAAAGCATCCGGGCTTCAGGCCGAGAGCTTCGATAACCTTTTCCTTCACGGGCTGAACGAATTTGGCGATGCCTCCGACGATCTCTCCCTGCTCGTCAAGCCTGAACCAGTAAGTCTTCTGTGCGGTCTGCACCTCAACGTCCGCGATGAGCTGATCGATCTGCTTACGTGTTGCGGTAAATCCGGGAACCACAACAGCCTTGATCTTCCTGCCCGCAAACGGCTCAAAACCTGTGTCGGACAGAACCGAAGTTGCATCCTGCAGTTCAAGGTCTATACGAAGGTCGGGCTTATCCGTACCGTATTTATCCATTGCCTCAAGATAAGGGATCCTCTTAAAAGGAGCGGGAGTAACCCTCTTGTAGATTCCGTATTTCTCAAATACGGGAACAACAACCTTCTCAAGGACCGCAAGAACATCATCCTGGCTCGCAAATGCCATTTCCATATCCAGCTGGTAGAATTCACCGGGCGTACGGTCACCGCGCGCATCCTCATCACGGAAGCAGGGCGCGATCTGGAAATAACGGTCGAAGCCGGATGTCATCAGCAGCTGCTTAAACTGCTGTGGAGCCTGGGGAAGCGCATAAAACTTGCCGGGGAATTTACGCGAAGGAACGATATAGTCACGGGCTCCTTCGGGCGAAGATGCGGTAAGTATCGGTGTGGTGATCTCAAGGAATCCCTCCTCCGTCATCAGACGGCGAAGCTCCGCAACAACATTGCTCCTTAAGACTATCTTTCTCTTGACCTCGGGATTGCGCAGATCAAGGAATCTGTACTTAAGTCTCGTATTTTCATCGGCTTCCTTCGATCTGTTGATCTCAAACGGAAGCTCATTGTAGATACATTTTCCGAGAACCCTGATCGCATCGGGAACTACTTCGATATCGCCTGTGGGAAGGTTCGGATTCTTGCTCGATCTTTCCCTTACGGTTCCCTCCACCTGTATAGTTGTTTCCGCATTAAGACCGTCGATGATGTTCATCATCTCCTCGGTTTCGATAACGATCTGGGTGGTTCCGTAGAAATCCCTTAAAACCAGGAATCCGAGGTTTTTGCTTACTTTACGGATATTCTCATACCAGCCGGCGAGTGTGACCTTACTGCCGATATCCGTTATACGCAATTCGTTACAGTTATGCGTTCTTGACTGTGTCATTTTATCTCCTCACTTTCGTTCAAATAAATACCGATTATACCGCTTATTCTATCACAAAGCGTTTATTTTGCAAATGATATTTTATTCAGCATATTATATTTGACCGTCACCCCTAAATATGTTATATTGCTATATCGGAATGATATCCGGTCATTGTTTCCGCAGATGACCGTCCGGGAGACTGTCCGAAAACGGCCGCACATGAGGCTTCACGCCCTTGTAAGCCGGGTTGGAAAGGTTTCCGGACAGTCTGCCGGACTTTACTCAGCCTGCGGAAGATCATCCCGTGAAATGCCAAGAAACAGGAGAAACGCAAAAGAACATGAAAAAAAAGCTGACTGCATTATTAATGCTTATTGTACTTGCTGTCTCGATCGCTCTGCCCTACAGTGCATCTGCCGCCGAACTCGAATATCCGGGGCAGTATTTAAGGCTCAGCGTCCGTGACGACGTAACAGTCCTTACATCCTCAACCTCAAAATACGATGATGCATGGGCAACGGCAGGAATCGCAAATGTTTCGGAAAAGATCAAGGAATTCGGCAGGATGGGAGTTATCGCACTCTTCTACGACCCCGTGACAAAGACCTCGGTTTCCTTTATTTCCAAGCATAACAGCGAGACGGTATCCGTATTCTCATTTGTGGATAAACCCGATCAGGAGATACTCGATTATGTGACTCACGGTTTTGAGTCAAACGAGAATGTAAAGGCCGATGTATCGATCATACCGCACGATACCGCCAATTTCTTCAGACTCGTGCTCGACGCCTCCTCCTCACAGGATGCCTCGATACAGGGAATGGAAGTTATCTACGGGACCGCGATCAACGGCATCATGCTCCAGTTCGACTGTTACTCCGCCAGCGGAATAGCTCCCAACGAACAGTTTATCAGGGAACTTGTTGATTCTGTCGTATTTACCAAACTGATCACACGCGAAGAATATCAGGCGGAAGCCGAGGCTTCGGCCAAGAAGGTGCTTACCGGCGTTATAATATTCTTCGGTGCCCTTATCGCGCTTGCAGTTTACGCCATAGTCAGAAAAAGAGTCATCAAAAAACGTCTTGCGAAGATCTCGGAGACGACCACGGCTTTCCACGCCAAGCGTAAGGACGGGACGATCCCCGATAACCCGCCTGTTGTTTACACCGCCTCATGTACCTACAATGAATCCGTGATCAACTCCTATACGACCTACAACACCTGGATCAAGGCCCTGCCTGTCCTTGCTCCCTGTACGCTGCTGTATCTGATGATCATTTTCATGATGCTCACAAAGGGTTATCCTTTCTATGCGGTCATCACGGCCGGAATCGGTGTCTGGCTGCTCTACACGCATTATTCAAGGCTTGAGAAGCTTAAGGAGACCATGAAGAAGCGTTTCGGCACAGCTTCAAAGCCCGAAGTTACCGTACGTTTTTACGATGATTATTTTGATGTTTCGGGTCTGGGCGCCATCGCCGAATATCATTACCTTCAGATCACCGGCAGAGGGCATCTGAACGGTTATACCTTTATTTACATCGGAGACGACAATGCGATCTTCATCGCCGATGAAACGGTGACCGGCGGAACTTATCCCGAGCTGGTATCATTCATCAAAGGAAAGAGTAAATAAAAGAGCAAAACCAGAGAATCGAATATTATACAGAAAAGGACAACAACGATGGGAAAAAGAAAAACCGCAGCTCTTATTCTTGCGATCTCGGTCATGTCACTTGCGATCATAGCGCTGGTCGCGGTCATGATCAACATGAACAAAAAGGATAATAACGATCCTGCGACAAATATCACAAACGCCGCATCTTCGAACGGTGCCCAGGGTACTCCCGCAGTAAAACCCGATGATGCTTCGAAAAATGACCCCGGCAAAATAGATGATGCTGCCGGGACCGGGGTTACGGAAACCGCCAAAAATCCCGACGAAACACAGAACAGCACATCGGCCGACGACAGCTCCAATGCCTCATCCGCAGATCCTTCATCTCCGGACGGCAGCGCTCAACCCGGTTCTTCATCCGAGAACAACACTCCCGAAGCAACCGCAACACCGGTACCTCCTACACAGGCTCCCGTTGAAAGCGCAATAAAAGCCAATGCCACCGTTACAGCCAACCAGCTCAACGTGCGTACAGGCGCAGGGACCGATAAAGCCAAGCTCAAGGTTGACGGAAAAGATTTCTCGCTTACCCTCAACAACAGGGTAGAGATAACAGGTGTCGAAGGCGACTGGTTCCACATACTTGTTGATGCAGGCGGTACTTCTTACGAAGGCTATGCATACGGTCCCTACATCACTCCCGATGCCGGATCGGGCTACACGGCCATCGCCCGGCCGGGTTCGACCGTGATCAACATCACCTCCGAAAAATACAAGGATTACGACAATATCCTTCGCGAATGGTGGTATACACGCAATACGACCCATACCATACCCGGACCCGGATATGCCAATGACATTTCAAGCCTGTTCCCCGAATACGGCACATACTACGCCAACACAAAAGTATCTCCCGATGATAAGGTAATGTACCTTACCTTTGATGCGGGTTACGAGAACGGCTATACCGAAAAGATCCTCGATACACTGAAAAAACACAATGCCAAGGCCTGTTTCTTTGTTACTACCGGCTTTGTCAAGGAAGCTCCGAGCATCGCAAAGCGGATGAAGGAAGAAGGACATCTTGTGGGAAATCACACCAAGAATCATCCTTCCCTTCCCACAAGGACCGATGAACAGGTTATGGCAGAACTGACCTCGGTCGAGGAAACATTCAAGGAAAAGACCGGCTACACGCTCGATCCTTTCATGCGTCCTCCCCAGGGTGATTTCAGCCAGCGTACCCTCAAGATACAGCAGGATATGGGGTACAAGACCATCCTCTGGAGCCTTGCGATCCCCAATGACTGGGATACCTCCAAGCAGGATCAGGTTGATTCTTTCGGCCGCTTCAAAGCAGACCATCACAGCGGCTGTATCGCTCTGATCCACTCCGTTTCAAAAGCCAATGCCGAAGCCCTCGACAAGATCCTGACCTTCCTTGAAGACGAAGGCTACCGCTTCGGAATGCTGACTGAGCTTGACTAAGGACCCTGTAAGGGTCAACTCCCGAGAGATTGCATTTTCCTGATCTCTCAGGTTATTCAGGTTATTCCGTTTTTTCAGGTAAGTTTGCTGCGATATTAAAACAGGGCGCCGTACCCGGTACGGCGCCCTGTTCTTATCAGGTTCCTGTTTTTTTACTGCTCTTCTTGGTCGAGACATATTCAAAAGCTGCTTTTCCGGCTCCTGCTGCCTTGATCAATTCAACCGCCTTTTTGTAAACGGTCTTACTCTTCGCATACAATATAAACTTCACGTTCTTGTTCAATCCCTTGAAAGCTTTGGATTCAACCTTCTTCAGGCTGTTGACGTTAAGGTATATCGTCTTTAAAGCGCTGCAGCCGTAGAAGGCCTTTGCGCCTATGGTCTTAAGCTTGGCGTCTTTCAGATCGAGTTTCTTAAGTGCCACACATCCCCTGAACGCTCCGCTTCCGATCGTTTCAAGCTTTGTTCCGGTAACCTCGAAGGTTTTAAGCTTCTTGCAGTTTCTGAAAGCATTGGCTCCTATTTTCTTAAGCGAAGTACTGTTGATCTTCAGTGTCTTAAGGTTCGTGCATCCTCTGAACGCATTGTCGCTTATCGTTGTAAGAGCCTTTCCGGTCAGTTTGACAGACTTGAGTGCCGTGCAGTCCGTAAATGCTCCCTTGCCGACAGTCTTAAGATTACCCTTGGTCTCCTTGACCGAAGTCAGGTTCTTGCAGCCGTAGAATGCATTTTCACCGATCTTTGTAACATTCTTTCCGATAACAAGTGTCTTGATATACTTGTTTTTCTTAAAGGCATCTTTGCCGATCGATGTAACTTTGTACTCGACATTCTTGTAGATCACGGTATCCGGTATCTGTACGTTCCCGGATTTCTTAGTCTTCGGAGCCACATATTCAACCTTGTTGTCCTTGGTCACGCGGTACTTGCCGGCTGTGGAAATACCTGCCTTCTTTGATTCCGCGGTCTCCTTGGTCGTAAATTCGGTTCCCTTCTTCTCCGGCTTGGCTTCGGTCGCAGTCTGGCCGTTTTCAGGAGTCTTTTCTTCAGTTTTTGTATCTTCCGCGGTTTCCTTTTCCGGTTCTTTTTCAGGTTCCACGTATATCGGATAGTCATTACCCTGAGGTCTGTCTTCCGAAGGAGTCTGTGCGGGAACGGCATCATGACGGAATGCAACGGTAGATGTAAATCCGCCGCGGTCATGCACCATCAGCTTCGCGCTTACGATTCCCTCAGCACCGTCGCCTACGGTAAATGTAACCTTGTTTCCGGCAGCATCGAGCTTTGCATCTCCGTTGACCGATACCGCCTGCCACTCAACAAGTGATGAACCGTTAAGGTTTACCTTCGACCCGTCAGCCTTGATACCGTATACGACAAGATCATAGGTTCCCTTTGCAAGAGCATCCTTAACACCGATCTCTTTTTCGTTGGCATAGATCGCTACCGACCTGATCGAACCGATGTCATCCGAAAGGAGTGATACTTCCTTTACAGCCTTATTTCCGGCTTCATCTTCGGTTGAGATCGTAAGGACATGATTTGCATAGCCCTTTTCAAGCGAAAGCTCCTGAGAGAAGCTTCCGTCCGCTCCGGCAGTGATGCTGTAAGCTTTTCCGGTTGTTGCATCGCTTACGGTGATCACCTGCAGGGCATCGGTCTTACCCGAAACCGTCACCTTCGCGTTCCTGCTGTCAAAGAATCCGCCAGATAAAGGTGAAGAGATCATCAGGTTCGGTGCCATCGTGTCAACTCCGAAAACATAGGTTGTTGCGGATGCGTCACCATTGCCGTTCTTCGCAAATATCTTAAGCGTATGGACTCCGTCTTCAAGTTCCTTCCATTCAAGTTCTTTCTGTTTTGTATTGTCAAATGTACCCTCAGCCAGGGCTTTTGCCGCGTCGGTCATACCGTCCTTGATACCGCCGTCAAGCTCCCATGTTCCGGATACGGTCTGATCCGCATTTACGGACAGTTTAACGTCTCTTCCCGTAAATGCAGGTATGCTCACCTCTTCATTACCGTGATCGACTGTCACCTGTACGGGTGTTTTAAGAGGGTTCACGGTCAGGGTCGCGGGATTCGGTTTACTTACGGTTACATTCTTTTCAACAGCTTCCGAATAAACAAGTTTATCCGCTGCACCGGTGTCGGTCGAAGCAAGCTTCTTCCATTTGCGAAGCGAGATCTTATAACTGCCTTCCTTAAGACCCGCTACTATCTCTCCCGACGGATTCTCTTCGGATTTAAGCGATTCGTCGCTGTAGGTGTACTGTCCGCCGACGGTTATTGATGAAATGCTGTTATCGGCAGGCAGCGTGATATGACCGTTTTCGTCATACGCGATGCTTTCACCGTTCTTAAAGAAGAACATATCCTCAAGACCCGTTACGGCATCATTTTTACTGTCATATACGGTTATTGCATATCCGTCATAGTCATTGCCGTCGGCACCCGGCACGATGTCCAGCCTGTAATCTCCTGCAGGCAGAACACTGTAATCTGCGGGCGTTGCGGGCGTATTGGGATTAACGAACGAGAATGTTTTCCTCACCATCGAGGTGTTGGTCATATTTTCGTCCGTAGCCGCGATCTCCATGTAGTAGTCTCCCGAAGGAAGGTCCTCGGGAAGCTTGAAGCTCAAAGCGATACTGCCGGCGTTAAAGCCGCCTTCCGGCTTATCCATGCTGAAGAGAAGAACCGATTCCTCAGCATCAAGTTCTGCGGAACTGTTATTCCTTACAGCCTCAGCTCTTGCAGCCTTGTTCCTGTCGGTATCCGCCTTGTTCTTGGCTACGATACGTATTGTATCGAAGCTGTCAAGTCCTGTTCCGGTCAGCGTTCCGGTCACATCTGCGCCGTTTACGCCGATCGTGGAATTCTCAGATAACTCAGGCAGACCGCTTACTTCGTACAGCATTGCCGATGTCTCGCCAAAAGCGGTCTCAATGTTATACTTCTTCGTTGCGGCCGCACCGGTAAATGTAACTGCAAGAGTTACCTCGCCGGCCTCACTATTGTAGGACAGGTTCGCATTGGCATTGGTCTGTTCCTCCACCGGTCTTTCGGGATCTACAAGTATCAGATCATAGGAGTTGCCGCTGGGATCCTCTGTAATACTGATCGTTCCGCCCGTAAGTTTTCCGTTGGCATCAATAATGCCGTTGCTGCCCTTCAGCTGTTCAAGTGCCTTTTCCCTGCCGGTAACATCCTCCCAGGTGAGTGTCAGTATCTTGCTGTCAGAGCCGCTGAGTTCAATCTTATGTCTCTTTTTGCTGTTCCTGTCGCTTTCAAGCCTTGCTGCGGCAGGACTCACATATTCGTTTGTCTGTACCGGTCTTATATTGGTGCCCACATAAGCGTACAATGTTCTGTCTTTTTCTTCATCATAGTAAACAGGTACACCGAGAGGCTTTTCGGGGTCGATCCTCTGTCCGGTCCATCCGATGAGTTCGGGGTAGGAGGGCTGTACATCCTGGCCGCCCTTTACCTTCAGTCCCTGATCCTCACCGTCACCCCAGCGGTATTCAAGGCCTACAGTTATCTGCATAACCTTGGCTACGCCGAATATCTTCTCTTTATTTACACCCATGCCGACCGAGGCGAGCGTCATTCCGCCGATACCGAACGGTACTTCGGGGGGAACCTTGAGCATTGCATCAACAAAGAACTCAAAGAAATATTTCTGGGGATCGTTCTCGTTTTTCTTCTTTATCGGCTCAAGGACCATGTATCCGCCGCCATGGATCGCATTGAAAATGGCGATATCCACCGCACCGATAAATTTGACCTCGGGATACCAGTCAAGCGCTATCTGAGCGTTCTTTAACACAGTGATCGCATGGGCAACCTTACCGTTCATAAGACCAAGCTTAAATCCGGTAAGACCTGCTTCTATGGAGCCCCTTCCCGAGATAACCTGCAGGATCGAAAGCTGAGCCTCGAGCATCAGACGCAAAGGAGGGATCTTGTCCGTCAGGAATATCGTATCGTAAATATTCTTGATGCCTCCGCCGGCGCCCTGAAGCCATAATACACCGAACGGATCGAGCATGACGCCGGGTGTCGAGCTTCCCACATAGAATGAGAACGAATCGGGTACCGGGAATCCGTTTTTCGATCTCACAGACAGTTCTGCCTGCATCTTGCAGATATCCGCGAATTCAAGTTTACCCGAAAAACCTGCCGACCAGTCGCCGATCGTATTGATCTTGAGCTTTCCGCTTGCTTCGGGCATTCCCTCAACATATGCGGGAAGAGCTATCCTTGCTTCGGCATTGAAACCGATCAGCTTACCCGATGAAAACAGGATATCATGCACCGTTGCAGAGCTTCTCGGAATAAATCCGACCATTTCCTCGGTAAATTCGGCAATGTCTGCACCGGTGCTTCCCTCTTCGAGATCGAGTTCTTCAATAACGGTTTCCTGTATCTGTTCCGCGACATCACGGATATCATCCCAGGTCACTTCTATCTGCTGATCGTCAAGATATCTGATCCAGGCAGCATCGCGGCCCGAAATGTATTCTCCGATCTTGGCCCATGAAGGGATTATGAAGGAAAGATCGAGTGTTGCCCCGAAGGAAACGACCATTGCCGTGTTGCCGTCTTTATCTGTTATCTCTCCGAACTCACCGTATTTGAAGTCCATGATATAGCCGAGAATGTTCTGGGCCGCCTGTCCGACACTCGGCCAAACCAGGCTTATGGTGTTAAAGTCATCGGCAGCCTCACGCTTACCGTTGCTCTTATAGCGGATAAGTCTGTACTCATGGCCTCTTTTCAGTTTGGTGAGCGCACACTTTCCGTTCATGAAGGTGTATTTTCCGCTGGACAGCTTCGCATCGAAGTCAACCCATACCGATCCGTTATCCTCTGTGATAACGGTCGTTCCGTTGCAGATCGAAACACTGTCGTTGATCGTCATGACATTGTCGTCATCGCCTGAGGAAATACCCTTGAATACAGTCTTGTTTTCATCCGACATCTCGGTATCGATGTCAAATACTCCGCGGAATACCAGGAGCGGATTGACCTTCGCCTGTTTTAACCCGGCTTCCGTCTCAAAAGCACTTATCCTGTATACGGTTTCTGCGGAACCGTTATCTTTCTTCTCCTCGTCCTTTACGATCGCAACAAGTCCGTAGGAGGTGTTCTTGTACTGTGTAAGCTTTGTTACCTTAAATTCCAGCGCGGGTGCCGAATCATCGGCCTTGCTGGTATCAGTGTAATCAAAGGTCAGCTTGTAATCGCCCTCCGGAAGCTCACCGACACTTTTATCGTCCATTACGATCATCATCTGGTTCTTGTCGGTGTCAATACTGATGTCGGCCGAAGGGATCTCCCTGAAAGCGGCTCCGCCGAACTCGGCACCGTCCTTACGCTCAAGCAGGAGCCTGTATTCGCTCTTGTTGATGAGCATACCGAAGTTGTCACCCGTAACATTGAAGGTTCTTCTGCCCGTATTGTAGAGGATCTCGGGTGAAGAAGCCAGGAACTTGACCTGGGGAAGTTCAATATCAAGACCCGGAACAAGTATGAAGCTTTTTTCCTCTCCGAGCAGATTTTCAGCTATCAGGGCACTTGTCGTAAGTGTCGCATCCGAAGAGATATCATAAATCTTTATCCCGACCTTGGCATATGCGCCTTCCGATCTGGGCGGCTGCACAAAGTTCAGGGTAAGCTGCTGTCTCTGTTTGGGTGTGAAATTCACGATATCCTTGGTATAAGGCTTATCGATCATTGTTTCGACCACATTTCCGCTGTCATCTACAGGCTTGATACCGCCTGTTGTGTTTACAACGATCCTGACTCTTTCGAAGGTCTTGTCGGAAATATTGTCGATCTCACATTTGATGCTGAATTTACCGTCATCCTTATAGCCTGTACCGGTGCTGTTTTTCTCGATATAAGCGGGCGCGTTTACATTGATCGCCATGCTTGCCGAATAATCAATGTCCTCATTGGAATAAACGCCGTAATTGACCGCTATGATACCGGTCGCGCCCTTGGCGACATTTCCCATATCATAATACAGTGCCGCTGCGCTGTCGGCCGTCAGATGCTTTACGTTATATACACTCGTAAATGAAACCGACGTATCGGGCGTATAATCAAATATCGTTGCGGCAAGTGATGCCCAGTGGGCAAATGTTACCTTGTAAGGCTTAACTTCCGCCTTATTGATCGCAGCATTCACGATATATGATGTGATCGCAGGATCAAAAGGATTGTCGACCGCATAGAATGACTTGTCATAGTCATCTCCGGTTATCGACAGTTCGTGGGATACAAGATTGTTGCCGTCACCGATGTTGTAGTACGCATAATCCTGATCACCCATTGCGGTATCGAGCAGGAGGCGGCAGCGGATATCTGCCGGCTCCCCCTTGTTTTCGGCACTGACTGAAATATACGCCATGCCGTGCTCATTCGATCCCGAATTGATCAGCTGCAGGCTCTGGGTAAACGTAATGTCCGCCACAGTCCATACAGCCTTTAAAACATCATTCTCCCTGCTTACCGTTACAGCGGAGGATTTATCGGACTTATATGTATTTCCGAAGATATATTCCTTCGTCTTACCGTTTCTTGTCACTTCGAACGAAACAAATGAAGTGTTGTCCTCATCCGCCTGATAGAGCAGATCCTTACCGTCATCAAGCTTGTTGATCTTGTCACCGCTTGTAGTCCTGATATGGAATCCGCCGTTCTTCTTCGAAGTCTCGATATGAAGAGCAGCATTTTCAAGGACATAAGCGCTGTCTGTATCCGCCTGAGCCTTAACTATCCCTGATCCCGGGCACAGGCCGATGACCATGCAGACAGCCAGGCAGGCAGCCAGGCATCTTTTGAGTATTGCTCTGAATTTAGTATTCATTATAGGTCTCCTATTATCAGTACCTTACGAAATCTTATCAAATCCGACTTTAAGCGAAACACCGGTCAGATGTACTCTTAAAGTTTACTTAAGGTTAACAAATACGATCATCTCATTGCGGTCCTGATCTCTGAAGTAGAGTGTGTAAACACCCTCTCCCTCGCTAAGATCAAGTTCGCGCGGGCTCATTCCCGCCAGCCTGCCGTATTTCATCTGTGCAGCTGTACGCATTCCCTTTCTTACCCTTACAACGACCGGTGTGTCGTCAACGATATCCTCATAAGCAAGCGTCAGCTTACTTTCGGTCACATCGATCATGCCGTTCTGAGCCATTCTCTGATCGTTTATCATGATCTTCATGGCCTTTGAATTGGTCACATAAAGGGTTCTGCTTGCTCTGCCGACATTGCCGGCTGCATCCTTAACACTGTATTCAACAGTATAGATCCCGACTTTGATCCTGCCGTTTGATACCTGGGGCACTCCGGCAAGAGTCATCGAAGCAGGTGAGATATCCTTTGTCTCGTTATCGGTGATCGTAATATCATCCATGTTCTTAAGCCACGTCTCAAGCTGTGCCTGGGTCATGGTCGTTTCTGATTCAAGGAAAACAGCTTTGTTCTTAAATGAGATCACAGGTGCCGACTTATCGCTTTCCTTAACCGCAAGATTAAAGTAGCTCTTCTTCAGTGTATTGGCATCCTCTATAGCCAGGATCACAAGCCTCTTATCAGGCAGTACTGCCGTATATATCTCATTCTTGCCCACAGCCGCCGGATCGGATCCGCCAACCGAGATATTGACATTCTTGGTAGCCCTGATCTTCAGAGAGTCACCCGAACGCATGCCGTCGAATTCAGCGATATTCCCGCTCCATTCGGCTCCGTCCGCAGAAAATGTCACATTAACTTCCTCTGTGTCGATAAGACCCGTATGGGCGGAAACATCGATGCCCTCGCTTATATTGCCGGCCTCGTCGATCAGATGGATCATTCTGATATCGGCGGATTTCAAGATAATGCCGTGATCCGTGCCGTATACCGGAATAAGGTTGCTGTCCGTCTTAACCGCTTCTTTTACGACCACATTCTCGGTTGTCGTAAATGTAAGCTTAACAGAGGATTTATCATCCTTTACTGTTGAAACGATACTCTGTGCAATACCTGTGGTATCAGGTGCTTCCTTGTCGATACAGGTTACGGCGGGAAGTCTGCATATCACTGATTTTCCGTTGGAACCCGAGGTCATCCTGACAAAGATTCCCGAAGCATAATTTCCGGAATATGTCACGGTTACCTGCTTACCTGCCGCTTCAACCGAAATTGCATCACCCGTATAAGGATTCAGTGCATCCGGATCGGTAAAGAGGCCTGTTTCGGAAATGATCTTTGAAACATTGAACGTGACAAGTATATCTCTGTTCACTTTTCTGCTGTTTTCCGTAGGTTCATTTCCGTCTTCCTCCGCGGTCCCTCTCCAGACTGCGGCTCCCTGTATCGTGGGATTCTCATTATCGATAACCGTTTCCTCCGAAAGCTTAACGACAACAGATCCCTTATGGTTATACTCATCGTAGTAAATATACGTATGCTCATCTTTGTCGGTGATCTTGGCCTTCATCGCATGCCTGTAGGTTACACCTTCATAGGTATAACCGTCTTCGGCTTCATGTACGGCAGCATCGTCATAGAGCAGCTTCTCGTCAGGGTTCGCAAGCAGATATACCCAGTAGAACTGCCCGTTATGGTCTGACGAAGGAGTATTGTCCTGAACCGCCGTAACTGCAGGCGCTTCATCCGATACAAAGCAGGTTGCGGGAATCTCTATTCCGGTAAGCTTTGTTACATTTCCGGATCCGTCAATGAAATAAACATTAAAGGAAACCGCCTTGCTCACAGTTATCTTATTGCCCGAAACCGCGATGCCGCTGATCGCAGCCTGTGTATCGGAATATCCGGGTTCGGCTGCCGAAGGTCCGGTCACGAACATCTTTACCTTGTCCGCACCTTTGTTATCGGCAGGAACAAATGAAAATACTATCTGTTTTGTTCTTTTCTCAATATTAGCAAATGAAGAATTAACCGATGCAGCGATACCGGTGTCCGCACTGCTGTACGAACCGATATCCGCATATTCGGTGCTGCCGGGCTTCTGTCTTTGAAGTACAAATTCATATGTCGGTGCCTCAATATCCGCATCCGAAACAGTGCTCGGGCAGGTCAGCGATACTTCCTCTGCATTGCCGGCAGCATCGGTGCAGATCACCTTGACAACCGTATTCTTCGCGGTGCCTGTACCGAATCTGTAGATCCATTTACCGTCTTTTGAAGTGAGCGTTCCTTCCGCCTCACCGCTTATTACCGCGGTAAATGTCTCATCACACGAGATAACCGCATAGATCGGTTCATAAACCGTCTCCGCTCCCGTGCAGGCGGTTCCGTCGGCAAACTCGTACGAAACGACAGGATCGATCGAAGTATCTGTATTTACGGGTTCCTTCTCGATTATCCTGACATCATAGTACTTCGTATAGTCATTTCCGGATCCGTCACTGTATTTTGCGGTGATACGTCCGTTCTTTGTAAGGGTGATCTGTGCAGCAGACGCACCTGTCGCAAATGATGCGCTTACCCGGGTTTCCGAAGGATCTCCGGCATCGGCGGTAAATGCACCGTCTTCCCCGAAGGTTCCGTATTCCGCTGTAAGCCCGGTAAGTGTTCCGTTTGTAACCGTTGCGGTAACTGTTACATCCGAATCTGTTTTGGCCGTTGTCTCAAGGTCGGCACCCGCAGGAACCGATGTAAAATCTACAAACGCTCCGGCATTGATGGTTGTGATATATATGGTACGCTTGATATCATATGTTATCCCTTCGCCGTCAATATATCTGTAGACTGTTGTGTCACCATCCGCTGTCTTACCGTAGGTTACGATCCTTGCATTCTTATCAAGAGTAACGGTCGCACTCTTTTTATCTGCCGCGATGACCGCCGTGGGATTTGTTGCTGAGGTATCTGCCACAAACTCATAATTCTCGTCAAAATCACCGTATTCAACGGTAACAGAGGTTATCTCATCTATCGCGCTTGTCTGTTCGCCATTTGTTACAACGCTTGCCGTAACGGTCACAGGTTCATTCACAAAACCTGCGGGACTGATATCATAGGCGATGCATCCGACCAGCGAATCTCCATAGCCGTTGCCCTTGCAGTAATCATCGCCTTTGTAGGCATTGACCGAAAGCGGTGCATCGATCTCCTGCCCGAAGAGGTCAGTGATCTTTACGGTATAGTCTCCGTCCTCCATGATCTGCGGAAGAGTCGTATAGCTCCACTGCCAAATAGGTCTCGATGTAGCCTGGGCATCAGGTCCCTGCTTATGCAGCTTAAGAGACCTTGCTCCGTAACCGCTTACGGCACCGATCATCCCGGGGCCTGCATTTCTTCCTCCGACTTCGATTGGATCATAATCGTCAAAATAGCATGCCGTAACATAGAGGGCATTATGGTCGGTCACATCAAATACCAGATTGGTATAATCTTCATGTTCTGTTGCTATCGTCGAATAACCGTATTCAACATTGTGTTCGTCAAATGTACCCACAACAAGACCGGGTCTGTAATTGTGGTTATTCAGTACCAGCGATCTACCTTCGGAAATATTTCCGTAGGTGTCTTTTCCGAACACGGTAAATGTCCTGCTGATGTTTCCTTCAGTATCAAATCCTGCTGCCGCTGCATCCGTTGCATATTTAAAGTAACCCCATACCTCAACATAGGCTGCGCTTCTGTTATCAAACTCCCATGCCTCGGTGTGATAGATACCTCCGTATTCGCTAAAATCCGAATTATCCGTATTCCACCAGGACTCACGCCCAATAATGTGAGTGCCGCCCTGCGAACCCGGATCTATTGATACCTGGCCCACGGGGATCCTGACAGTTTTGGTCTCTCCCGAACCGGAGCCCAGGAGCCTTGAATATGCCTCATCAAACTGCAGATAAATCTCATCAGCGGTGATATTGTACTCATCGTCACGTACCATTGCGGTAAAGTGGAAACCGATGGCGCTAGATTCGGTTTTGTTCTCCAGATCATACTGGGAAATATAAGGATTTCCGTTATCGATCCCCGTAATGGGATATATAAGAGAAGTTACATTACCATACGCATTGCGTGCCCAGAATACAACATTACCGGGATCTGTGAATACATGTGTTTTTTCCTTTGTCTCATTCGACGGATCCGTTTCACTCCATTCACCGCACGCAACAAGCGCAGCCTCATCGGAAGGCGAGAAGCCTAAAGCAACCGAAACGGTCCTTGCCTCTCTGTCAAGTACTTCTTCGGTCTTTATCCCTGATATTACCGAAGCCGAAGCATCAACCATAATGGTACGTACATTTTCGATAATGCCTGTAAGGCTCTTGACCTGAAGGGTCAGGATATTGATCCCTTCGGTAAGCGGAAGCTGCGGTGCGGTTGCCGAACCGTAACTTTCCGGTGTAAAGCTTCTGTCGGTTTCGGAGACTGTTTCGGCAAGGACAACATTATAGTTTGTCGTACCGTGCACAAGCATACTTCCCTGAAATGCGACAGTCATCCAGGGAGCCTGTTCGGAGCCTTTAGGATCGTTATTACTGAAGATCCTGTACTGAACCTGTCCACCGGTAACATTCGTATAGCTTGCCGAATACGGTCCTGTCGCCTGCAGCTGTCCGTCCACGGTCAGTATATTGGAAAGGCTGTAGACGGTTGTATTGTCGGCAAGACCTATCCTGTAGATCTCTTCTGAGCCGGGTGTCTCCTCCCAGCTTATGGTCGTATCCAGATTGTATTT
>JAEEGL014612965.1_pt1 | contig 18376 bp, 13 predicted proteins | sample 9134231 | NCBI WGS metagenome assembly JAEEGL01 (sample SAMN16246548, study PRJNA631951) | gut metagenome | biome: gut microbiome; feature: rumen; material: fiber-attached | host: Bos | place: Iran: Karaj | collected 2018-10 | reverse complement strand
TATTTGTAGTCTTTGGTGTATAACTATTTGTTATAGTTATTGTTCCGTTTGTGTCTTCAGCTGCTGTATAAGAAGTTGTTCCATCAAATGTGTATTCACTTCCATCAGCCATTGTTTCATTTACTGTATAAACGATTGCTACTCCGTTTGCATATACTGGTAAGTTAGTCCAAGTATAAGACCAGTTGTCTCCTGTACCAACTGATTGTGTTGCTTCTCCAGCATCTACTCCATTAGCAAGTAAGATTGCTGTTCCACCTACATTTTTTCTCTTACCATCTTGATTGTTACTATCATTCCATACTTTGTTAACTGTTATACTAATTGTTTTTGGTGTATAGCTATTAGTAATAGTATACCCATCAGCTTGAGTTCCATTTATTTCAAATGTATATTCACTACCATCTGGTAATGTTTCATTTACTGTATAAGCAATAGGAGTTCCATTGTTATACATTGGTAAATTATCCCATGTAATAATTAAACCATCAGATGTAGGTACTGTTGTTGATTTACCACTTACAGCTGTTCCATCTGCATATAATTGAACTGTTGCTGTTGTTGGTCTCTTACCATCTTGATTATTTGCATCATTCCATACTTTGCTAACTGTTACACTTGTTGCTAAAGTATTTGTTACAAAGAATCCGTTTGCTGCATCTCCAGTAATAACTGGATCTACATATCCATTTATTTTATCTTCTCCTAGAACTACAGTTCCATTGTTTGTATATCCTAGTACATAAGTAATTACATTTCCTTGAGCATCATATACTGGTAAATCTGAATAAGTATATACCCAATAACCAGTTGTTGCATCAACTGTATATGTAGTTGGTTGTGCTACTTCACTTGTTCCATTATATAAATGTAATGTAATTGAACTTGGACGGCTTGTGTTACCACCATCATTCCAAATCTTAGTTACAGTAACTTCTGTAGTAACACTTCTATTAACAAATGTATAATCATAAGCTTGGTTAGCTTTCATTATTTCTCCACTAACTGACTTATTATCATTGTTAACAGTTGGTTCATAATTTACTGTAGTACCATTTTCATCTACATATGTTGTTTGTGCATAATTAACTTCTTTAAATTCAAATTTATTATCTAAATTTACTTCTGTAACTGTATAAGTTGTACCCTTTAATAGGTTAATAACACGTAAGTTCCATCCAGCTTTCATACTTGCTGTAAATGTTGCTGAACTTGGTGCTTTATAATATCCAGTATAATAATGGTATGCTCCAGCACTATTTTGATCTATATATATAACGTTAAATGTTTCACATTTATTATCTTCACAATAATCATATGTTAAAACTTTATAACCATTGTATTCTGTAATGTGAATTTTATCTGCTGGAATATTTTCTCCAGGTGTAAGATATTTATCTTCACGTACAGCATCTGCAATAACTAGTCCATCTTCTTCTGGTGTAATAAATCTAGCTGTTGATGCATTTGATTCTTTAACTGAGAACCAAATTTCTTCTCCTTTTGGATCAACTACTGATACTTCAAAATTGAATAATTGATCATCAAAGTGTGCTGCATTCTCACCATACTCAACTGACTTAGTTACATTGATAACACTTCTACGTTCATTAACTGCTGTTAATGTAGCTGTAGTTGCAGCTTCACCTTTTAAGTAATAAACATATTCTGGTGTTTCAGCTGTACCTTTATTTATTTTATACCAATCTGTTCCTTCAGTTCCTGTAGGTTGTGTTGTACCACTATATATTAATAGCATTAAGTCCCCATTAACTAACATTGGTCTAATTGTATCTGCTTTTAATTCCCAATTATATATATCTGAACCTAATTCTCCAAATGAGAAATCATGTCCTGAAGATAATACTGTAACAGTACCATTTTCATCTACTGTCATAATACCTATAGAAATATAAATATTGTCTTCCCATTTAGGAGTATTATTTTCACCAGCCTCTGGTCCTAATACTATATCTTCATAAGTTTCTCCATCTTTTAATACTCTTAATGTGATAGGGCTTTCTTCTCTATCATCAATATCGTTATCCCAAGATTTAGAAATTGTTAACATTTCTACAGCTGTTGTACTAACAGGATCTGGATTTGCATAAGTTGCACTTCCAGGTGTTGTAGCATTAGGTCTACTATCTGTGAATGTTAAACTTGCTGTTGTATTTGTTCTTAGAACGTATGAGTAATTTCCTGGTGTTCCAGTTCTATCTAAATATTGTCTGATAGCTGGATCTAAAGATTCATATAAACTTTCATCATTTTTTAAATCTGCTATTAAGTCTAAAGTTTCTTGGCTTGGCCATACTCTAAATGTAACTTTATAAGTAACATCATTTTCAAGTACACCTAAGCTACTTAAATTCCAAACAACTTCACCATCTGAATTGAATGATGCTTTTGCTGCTTCTGGAATTGTTGTCCATTCAGAATCATTTTTATAATATTTGAATGAAGTTGTATCTACTGATAGTAGATGACTAACTCCTGTAGAAGTTGCTACATGTTCTGTAGTACCATCTACTAATTGAACTGTTCCAATACCAAGCATTTGAATATTTGATAATACTGTATTAAATGCTTCTTGTAGTTCAGCAGTATTTGCTGCTGAGAAATTATTTTCTGCAGGTGCATTTGCTGCATCTGAATTAACTGTTAAATTATGTAAGTAAGTTTGACCATAAGATGATCCATAAGCGAATATTGTATAGAAGTTTGCTGGTGTTACTTTTGTTGCTAATGTTTTAGCATCATCTTTAGCAGCATTATAACTACTATTCATATTTGCTGTTTGTTCTTGTCCATTTCCATCATTAGTTCCCCATTTTGTTGGAGCACCATCTGTAAAGAATATTACATATGTTGGATTTGTATCTCCAAAGTTTATATTGTTAGCTGCTTTTAAAGCTGCCTCCCAGTTTGTTCCTCCATATGCACTTAAACCATTAACCGCATTTGAGAAAGTACTATATGATGTTGTCTTTGATACATTTGTTGTTGCATCTCCTGCGAATGATACCAAAGCCATCTCAACTGTATCTGCTGGATTGTCTCCTCCATTATTTGCTAGAAGAGAATTTGCTAAATTATTTACTGCTGTCTTTGTTGCTTGTAATCTTGTTTGATTTGCATCTTGTTTTGTATAACGTTGTCCTGAATAAGTTTCATCATTATATGTATATGTATGAGTAGCTCCAGGACCAAATCCAGATTGTGTATGTGTTAGTGGAACATATTCTCCATTAACTAATCCATATAAGTTATCCCCATGAGTATTAGTCGCTGTATATGTTGTTGATGTAGTACCTGAGTCATAACCCATACTTCCTGATCTATCAACTATTACTACAACATTAATCTTGTTAACTTTTTTTTCAGCTTCACCTGTAATTGTTAATTCTAATGTATAAGTTCCATCTCCATTATCTACTAAATTTTTATCATGAACTGGAATTGTTGAATCTGTTAACTTTATTATATATTTAACAGCACTATCACCTTCACCAACAATTACTGTTAATTTTTCTTGTGTTGTGAAAACTGATGCACTTTTTATTGTATAAACATTTCCACTATAACTTACTGTTATATTTGATCCATTAGTACCAGGTGTATTTGTAACTGTAACAGAAGTAATGTCGTTCATATTAACATCTGTGATTCCTAAGTCACTAAATATTTGTGTTAGTGTAACTCCAGGTTCACCAGAAGTAATTCTGTAGTCATAATTGTGAACTGTTACTTCTCTATTAACAACAGGTTCATCTACAACTGTATCTGCTTCTGTTGAAGTTGTTTCATTACCATCTCCAACCCCTCTATTACTAATTGGCTCAGATGGCTCACTGTTTTCATTATTTATATCATCACTTGAAGGAGTAACCACATCTGTTACAGTTGCATTAGTATTGCTATCATCATTATTACTATTATCATCTGTAACTAAATTGTTGTTGTTTCCTTCTCCTAAATTATTATTGTTATTATCATCTGCAGATTGTGAAGACCCTTCTCCTAAAATTGGAGTTGTTGGATTTTCAATATCATCACTAATAATATTTTGTTGGCCATCGCTACCACCCTCATTAGGATTGCTCAGAGGTTCCGAGCTATCACTATTAACATTATTAGTATCAGCAGGTGCTGGTGTATCAGCAACTACTACTGGCTTATCCTCACTTTCTGTAATTTCAGTTTCTTCAGCTCTAACAATAGTTGTTATTCCAAAGAAGATTAAAAAAGTAATTAATACGCTTACTAAAAGTCTTTTTTTCATAACCAAATTCCCCCTAAACTTCACGCGTTTGGTTTTTATTATAGCCATATTTTCTTATTTGTCAAGATAAATTTTTTTAAAATTATATCTTCATTTTATTTTCAAAAAATGGTATAACTATATTATGAAGAAAAATATATTATTGATAATTGGAATTGTAATAATTTTTGTTGGGTGCTATTTATCTTTTTTAACACTCTCACGAAAGCAAAAAAATGATGTGGCAGATAATAATAACACTGATGAAAATACCACTGTAGTTAAAGAAGTAAAAAAAGAAAAAGTTATTATGAATGACCTATCTTATAACTTTAATGATTTAATATATGTTAAAGATATAACTGGTATTGATACTAATGAAACTTTAGATACAATTACTCTTGGAGATAACACTTATACAATTGAAAATTATGAACTAAATTATAGTGTGGTTGATAATGTTAAACCATTAATTCTTGGTGGTAGTAGTATAACAGTTTATACTGGTGCAAGTGAAAAAGATGCTGTTAACAAATTCATATGTGGTGATAATCAAACATCTAGACCTGACTGTCATCTTGAAGGAACTTTTGATTTAAATAAAGTTGGTGAATATAAAGTTAAATATATAGCAAGAGATGATAGTGGTAATGAAGAATCTAAAGATATAAAATTAATTGTTAAGAAAAAACCTAAGTCATCTAGTAGTTCATCATCAAGCTCATCTAAACCTAAAATACCTATCAAAGATTACATCAATAAATATAAAACTGATGACACAATGATTGCTGTTGATGTAAGTGTATGGCAAGGTGATATTAATTTTTCTAAAGTTAAAAAAGATGGTGTTGAAGCTGCTATTATAAGATTAGGATATGGACCTTCAAGTGGAAAATTAAAACTTGATAGTAAATTCAAAGCAAACTTAAAAGGTTTCAAAGAACAAAAAATTCCTGTTGGAGTTTACTTCTACTCATATGCTAAAACTAAAGAAGATGTTAAAGAGCAAGTTGATTTTATAGTTAAAAATTTAGAAGGTCAAACCCTAGAATTACCTATTGCATTCGATTGGGAAAACTGGGGAAGTTTTAATAAATATAATTTAAGTTTTAAAGAATTAAATGATCTATATTTAACATTTAGAGATGAACTTAAAAAGCATGGATATAATACAATGTTATATTCTAGTGCATACTACTTAAATAAAATTTGGGATGTTCATAACAATACATGGCTTGCTTATTACACATCTAATAATGATTTTAAAAAAGAATATATGATGTGGCAAACAACTGCCAGAGGAAAAGTATCTGGAATAAGTGGTGCTGTTGATGTAGATATAATTTATAAAAACAAAATAAAATAATATGCTTTCACATATTATTTTTTTTGAGAACTTTTTGTAATTTATTTCCACTTATTAATTCATCGTAATCTATACCAAGTATATCTAAAGATTCTTTCTTTGAAACTGTTCCTTGACCTCTTAAATAATCTTCTATTTGTTCAAGTGTTCCTTCTCTATCTTGATCATAATCATATTCTTTTATTAAAGATAAATATTTACCATACATATAAATCATAGATACAAACTTCTTACTATTTATTATTTCTTCTTTACTTAGATTTTTTAAATTAGCAATATCAGATGCAAACTGTTCTAGTTCTTTAAAAAACTTTTGATTTGATTTATGAATATCTCTTTTTAATATTTTATTATCCTCTAAATATTTAATCATCATTCTTTGCATAAATGAAGAATAGAAATCATAATAAGATAAACAAGCATCATATGAAGCATCTTTATTTTCTATTACTGAATATGCATAAGCGTGTCCAATCTCATGTGCAAAAGTTGTTAGTCCTTCAATCGTATTTGGAACTGCAACAACAGCATAAGTTTTTCCTAACATAAAAATATTATTTGTTTCACTGCCAGTGTTAGTTCTATAAGGAACAAAATGAATTTGTCTATCTCTTTTTAATTGTTCATACTTTTTATTAATGTCACCACCATAGTCAGCAAAAAATGAATCAACTATATTTTCAAATCTTTCTATTAAAATTGGTTCTTGTTCAATACTAGTTGGTAAATTATATTTATGTATTATACTAAATATAGTTCTTGCTACTTTATCATGAGTATCTCTATCTTCTAAATACTCATCTGTATATATATAATTAGGATCATTCTTTTTATCATTTATTATATATGTAAGTAGTGTACTAATATTTATATCACACTCATATTGTTGATGATATAAAGTTTCATATAAACCTAATAATAAATCTAAGTTATTTAAAATGTATTTATAATCATCAATATAATATGTTCTTCTTAACATATCTATTAATGTATCTATATCTCTTTCAATGTCTTCTTTTTTTATTTTCATATTATCACCCAACGTAATAATAATTTTATCATTATATATATTAAAAAGAAAACACTTTTTTAAAATTAAAAACTTATAGTCTAAACTATAAGTTATTTTTTCATAAGCAAATGTTGCTTTAATTAATCCAAATAAACTAATTAATAACATTGCTATATATGCATATATAATATCTCCTATTTTGGATTTGAACTCGGAGTTGTTTCTAGTTCTGTTTTGGATTCTGAAATTTGTTTTCATTTCTACTCTACATTCACGGAAGCATGTGACTGTAACAAATAATTAATTTCATTTCCACTGTCTATTCTTTTTTAGCTTTAGTTTGTTATAGTAATTTTTGTAGTAACTTGATTTTTATAACATAGCATCAATGTTTATAATAAGTGTTACTACATTACTATTACGAGAATCTTTTATCTCTTTTTTAATGATGCAAATATATCTGCATCATGGTTGATTATATAGATAGAAGTTAACCAATTTTAAAATTAGTTTCTTCTACTGATGTTTTATCTTTCTTAGTAACTGTTGGTCCTCACTAACCTTCTATTGGTACCTCAGTTTCTAGAAGAAATGTTTCTATAGGTTTTGCAACTGTATCTTCGCTTTGAGTAGATAACCAACTATCAAATTCTTTAGTAGATCTTGTTAATACGCTAACCTCATTATTAACATTAACTGCTTTAGTCATTGATGTATCATTACTATCATCACTACTATTTACAACTGGTTCCTCTATATATTGTTGATTAACATCAGCAGTTATAGATTCTTCTATTTCTATATTATCTTTAAACATGAACTATTTGCCTTCATGCAATTAAATATTCTAAAGACCTAATAATAGTATTGTCAACACTTTTTTTAATAATTTTTTAGAGTATCTTATGATAATATATGTATCATTTTTGATACATATAAAAACCATGCTGTTAAATATGATTTGTTTATCCTACTGCATGGTTTACATATTAATGTTATATTTATATATTTATATATTTATATATTATTATATATATAATATAATATATACATAAAAAGCTGTAAATTTCTTTACGCTTATATTACATGTATCATTTTTGATACACAATTATTTTTTATGTTTTATTAGATGAAAAAATATAAAAAAAATTGTTGGAATTAACGCTAAAAATGCTATAAAAATTTCTTTATTATATATTTTTTTATCAATAACACATTTTTTTATATTATTTTTGTTACAAAAAATCTGTTTTTTTGATGACAAAATTGGCTTGTTCTCCTCTATTTCATTAATATAAAATGTCTCATTTTTGTACTCATAAAAGTATGAAACTTTATATTGTTCTGCTACTTTTTCATACTTATAACAGGTTGCATCTATAGGTATACTATTACTTAATAAATAGATATTTCTAGCAATAAAAAATATGGCAATTAAAACAAATAAAATTACAAATATTGTTATATATGAAACTTTATTTGATAACTTCACCATATTACCACATCCATATTATATATCAATTATATCATACTTTTATCACTTAGTAAAAGAAACCAAATATTTTATATTTTTAGGATTAAACTTATATTTAGCATATTCCATAAGTGCTATTTTTTTATCTGCAATAGTCACAATTAATGCCTCTTTACTTTTTGGAAATTCTTTAGATAATGGGAACATATGACTTCTAATAATGTTTCCCTCTTTCTTTGATAAAGAATAGTATCTAGAGGAATTCTCATATGCCCTTATTGGATGCTCATAAGCCACTTTCAGCATCTTAGATTGTATTTGATCTTCAGTAAAAAAATCATGAAGAAGAGCTGCTCTTGTAGCCTCTTTATAATCTAAACCTTTTTTCTTTGCAATTAAATATGTGCTTTTAGCAACTCTTAAAGAGTGTTCTAATCTAGTAGTTCCATGGTGATATTCTCTACCTAGTTTTTGATACTCTTTATTACTTAATATATCTTCTGCAATTTTAATAAATTCTCGATCCATCATTTTTTATCACTCTTTCGCAACAATAATTTTACTATATAAAAAAAGAAAAGTAAATCGTTCTTACATTTACTTGTCTTTACCTGCGTCAATTATTTTCTTATTATACTTAGCAACTAACTTATTAATTCTACTTTGATGTTTCTCTTCTAGGCTTTCTATTTTCCTATCGCCTTTTTCTTTAATCTTTCTTTGTCTTTGATTAAATTCTTTAATATTACCGCCTATTATATTTTTTGCATTTTTAATAATGATTTTAATATTAGGGAAAGCATTTAATACTCTTCGATATCCCCACCCTAATTTTTTTATTTTATTAAGAACTATTACATTTATTTCCTCCGTATTATCATCTTCAACTAATTTATTTTCTTTTCCAATACCATCTAAAATATTAAATGAGAATATCATATCTGCGATGAATATGACAGCTACTGTAATAAATAATATATCAAATGTTTTATCACTTAATTTATTAATAAGTTCAAATAAAATAGGATTAACTAGTCTTATTACTACTACACCAAGAATTCCAAAAAATACCATTCCTAAAAGACATATTCTTCCATTAATATTAAATTTATAATTACTATAATCCCACCATCTAGCATGGAATATTTTTTCTAAAGCATAACTGGTGAAATATTCTAATGCTGAAAATATTATAACTCCTAATATAAAAAGTACTACTAAATCACCACTATATTTACTTAATAATAAAGTTGCTAGTATTCCTCCACATCCATATATTGGACAATATGGTCCAACAAAGAAACCCCTGTTTACTATTTTTTTATCTTCTATTATTGTTAATATAACTTCTATTAGCCATCCAACAAACGAATAGCACATAAATAATAAAAAGTAGAAACCTAATGTATGTATCATTAATAACGCCTCTTATTTAGCAATGGAAATGAATCATCTTCAGACTGATCATCTGATAAATCATCATTCAATAAACTTTCTTGTCTTGCTTGTTGTAAAGCCTGCTCTGTAGCTATCAAATCTGCTTGAGCTAATGGATTATATTGCATAGCAGTTCCATAGTAATCCATTAATTTTTCTAATTCTTCTATACTTGGATTGTTCATATTATACCCTCTTTTCTACTTCATAAAACATCTTAAATATGGATAATAATGCACATGATAATATTACTCCACCAAAAATGTCACTTAACCAATGAACTCCACTTAGCATTCTTCCAGCTAATACAAGTGCTGTTAAAACGCAAGTTACAATATCAAAATACTTAATATATCTTTTATTAAAATATGACTTACTAACTGTTAAAGATGATAGTCCTACACATAAAGCTAACATTGTATGTGAAGATGGAAATGATGGTTCTAACTCACCATCTACAAGTATAGGTCTATAATTAATAGCTACTTTATCAAATAATATATATAAAGCAAAAACTACTACATAAAAGCATCCCAATATAATTATTTCTCTATCAATTTTAAATAAACTTTTTCTTTTAATCAATTGATATAAACCAATGCAAGCATATATAAAGACAAATAATAATAGGATTATACCTAGTAATTCACTAAGTTTATACATAAAATTATTTTGTCCAATTAAATCTCTAAACCAACCATTCATTTTAGCAAATCCAACACTTGAACCATTAGGCCCTATTGGTTTTACATCAACTTTTATTAGCAACATTGTATAAACAATAAAAATGATTGTTGATACTACTGCAGTTATTATATTTCTCTTTTTCATTCTATTTACCTTCTTCCTTTAACATTTTATATAAAACTATTGTTCTACAAATTCCTACTAGATTTGTTATTTCTTTATATTCAGCAGTGTACTTAATAATGTCTCTTACATCACACATTATTAATTCACCAAAATCATCTACATTATATAATCTAGTATATATTTTTCCATTAATTCTTTCAAGTTCTTTTATTGATTTATATTGCGTATATAAGTCAATAAATATTGAAGATGTCACTCTATATTCTTTTCCATTTATATAAAAATTGCATGATTCTCCATGGCATCTTACGCTACCTTGAATAGCAAAACCTTCTTTAGTAACATATGAACTTGATAATCCATCACCTTTTTTTGTTGGTAAATTAAAATTTCCCACTAATGCTTTTCCCATTTTCAAATGTCCGTCTTTTTCTTTCATTTTAGTCGGTGTAATTAATAAATCCTTATACTTATTATCAAGCAGATGAGATAAAAATATATTAAACTCTTCTCCAGTTGTTTTTACTCCACAATGGCCATGATAACCACCCATTATATTAGCCTTAGGATCATTTGTTAAATTCTTATTAATAGTTACATAGTTATCACTATCAATATCTAAATAAGTACGTTTTAAATTATATTTATCTATTATATATTTATTAAATAGTTCTTTATAGCTTAATCCTGTATAGCTTTCTAATACATCTGAAAGTATCATTAGAGGAATATCAGTATATTTATAAATACCACTAAGTGTTTTGTCCAAATAAACTGTTCTAAGAACTTTTATTGCATCTTCCCTATTTGTACAATTTCTCATATCACCTTGGGTTAAATATTCATTACCAAAACTAATCAAGTCCATTAAAGTTAATTCTGCTACATCACCTGAATATAATTGCGTTAATTCTTTAATTTTTGTTTCAAGTGATATATTATATTCATCTACAACACTAAATAGTATAACTTCAGTATATGCTTTGCTCATAGAAGCTATATCAAAAATTGTATTTTTATCATATTTATTATTACCAAATGGTAAGTAAAAATCTTTATCATTAATTCTAATTGATACTAATCCACTAAATGGTTTAAACATAGGATATTGCTTTATCCAACGATCTGTAATATCTTTTAGTGATTTATCAAAAACATCATTTATATCTTTATCTAGACTATTTAATAATGCCTTATTATCATTTAAGTATTCTAAATTTTTAAGTAGTTCTTCAATCATCTTATCACCATTATTATTTTAATATATTATAGAGATATAAACAAGTTAAATAAAAAAAGATATTATTCAATATCTTTTATTTTTTTGGTTTAGAAACCATCGCAAATATTATTTCTTTCAAATAACTTGCTACTTTTGAATCTATTTTTTTCATGCAATTATATACTGCCATAACATCCTGGCTAGTAAATTTCATATCAGTACTGTAATCTTTTTCTAAATTTTTGAATACTTCTTCAAAAGCAATTTTCATTTTTTCTTCATCTAGACTTAATAAACCATTGATTGATCTGTCATTTATATTTTTACTTATATTGCTAAGTTTGCCTTTCAAAAAAAACTCTCCAAAGACTTCCCAATTAACTAGAAAATGTTCATCAAAAGCTATTGTACTTGTTTTAACAACATTATATTCTATGTTATACATAAGAGCCCCTATTACGCTTCCTGTAGGCAAATAATTAATGATTTTATTCTTAACACTTTCAAATTTATAAGATTCAAATTCTTTTTTTCTTAATCCTGGGCCATCATAATTAACTATTCTTGTAACTTTATTTTTAATGTGTGGTTGTTGTTCCATTGTTGCAACTATAGCCAAATTTCCACCTTTAGAATGTCCAGTTACTATAACATTTTTATCAAAAATATTAATATGCTTTTTTAAATAATCAATTCCTAGAACATGTGTGTTTGTTGGATATTCATAGCCTAATCTAAAATTCTCCATCCATCCAATTAATGAACCGTCTGTTCCTTTAAAGGATATTATTTTTTGCCCATTTATTTTATATGTTACTGCACCAAATTGAGTAGACATATTTTTTGTTATTATGAAATCTGTTAATGTAAGATCTTTATAACGTGTGGAATTTTTTATACTTTCTAATATTTTGTAAGCACCTTTTATCATTACCCCATGTATTTCATTCTCTTTAATTTTTAATTCAGACAATCTTTTTTCATCTGCAAATGAATTCATTGGTAAATAAATTAAGATGTTACATATCATAGTATCAACATCATTCCATTTTATTTCATTGGTACTTTTATCCTTATAATAAAAAATATAATCATATATTGAATTATTCATATCATACCTCTTATTATTATTTTAACATTTTCATATGCAAAACAAAACAAATATTTTTACACATTGTATATTTTTTAATTATTTACCCTTGCTTGAAGATAAATAGTCATTATCAAGCACCAGACTTCGAGAAAAAATTGATAAACTTATAGGATAATTGATTTTTTTAAATTGATAATGTATTTTTAGTGATTTGATATTATTAAATTAAATTTGTACTATCTAATTATGCATGAAATAATTAATGATTTTAAAAAACAATTTTATAAAATACGTGATATGGGATATGTTAAATCAATTAACAATTATACTAGTGGAATTGGCTTAACATTTGAAAATCTTATAGGCAAAAAAGTTGATAATTATCCAATGCCAGATTATAAGGGCCGATTAGAAATTAAAACCAAACTTGCGTATTCAAAAATACCTATTCACCTTTTTAAATTGACTCCTGATGGGCAAAATTTTTATGAAAGTCAAAGCATATTAGAAAAGTATGGATACTATAAAAATAATAAAACTATCAAAGCTTTTAATGGTTCTGTTTTTGCTAATGAACTTAATAAAATTGGATTAAATAATTATTTTTCTCTAGACGTCAATTATAAGGAAGAAATGGTAAAATTGCTAGTATACGATTTAGATGGTACTTTAGTGGATGATAGTACTTATTGGCAGTTTGAAAAAATAGAAAATGCTTTAACTAGAAAATTAAAATATCTGGTTTTAATTCAAGCTTGGAGTACTCAAAGAGAAAAAACATATTATTATAAATATTATAGATATGATTTATATAAACTTTCAAATTTTTATACTTTCTTAAACTTACTAGATAGGGGCATTATTAGTATAGGCTTTTCATTAGAAACAACTCTAAATAAGGATAGAACTGAACAAATACATGATCATGGAACTTCTTTTGATATTAATAAAGAAGATTTAGAAAAACTATATTATAAAATTGATATTTAATAAAAAGAAGTTAAACTAAGTTTAACCTCTTCTATTTAGCATTTTTATCATTAAAATAATCTTCAGGAATAAATTTATTTTTATGATGCGTCAGATCTATATTAGGAGTAATCTCCACTTCAGCTTCTAATGATTCTTTTTTTCTTTTTTTCATTACCTTAAGTATGCATAAAGAAATGCAAGCTACCATAAAAGATAATGCAATTATTATAATTGGTTTATTTAAATTGTTGTCTTCTTCTTTTGATTGATATATTGGTTCTTCGTTTTCTGCTATTTCATTAATATCATCAGAAACAATAGAATCATCACTTTCTTCTACTTGTTCAACAGGAGTTTTTGTTTCAGATGGCTTTGTTGGATTAGATGCTTTTGAAGTATCCGATTGTTGCTGTTTTTCTGGTTGTTTTGTTGGCTGTTGTGTTTCTGGTTGCTGAGTTGGTTGCTGTGTTTGTTGTTGTGTATCCGATTGTTTTACTGGATCAACTGGTACTACAGAACTAGGTGATTCTTCAACTTCTAATACATCTTCTTCCAAAGCTACTTCTTCATTTGGTTCTTCTTTAATAACTTTTATAGTTGCAGTTGCTGATTTACTTTCATCTTTTGTTTTTGCAGTAATCGTAACTGTGCCATTCTTTTTAGCTGTTACTAAACCTGTAGAACTAACTGTAGCTATTTCATTATTTGAACTTGTCCATGTAACACCTTTATTAGTGGCATTACTTGGTTCTACTGTTGCTATTAATTTATATGTATCATCTATTTCAAGTTCAACATTGTTATTGTTCAGTTTTATTGAGTTTACTTTAATTGCATTAACTATTACTTGGCATGTTGCTTTTTTGCTTCCATCATTGGTTGTTACAGTTATTGTTGCTGTTCCTGGTTTTTTAGCAGTAATAACACCATCACTTACTGTTACTACACTAGTATTATCGCTTGACCAAATTACGCTTTGATTTGTTGCATTACTTGGTTCTATTATTGCATTTAGTTTTCCTGTTTCTTTAGCATTTAGTACTAATTCTGTTTTATCCAATGTTACAGATGTAACTGATATTACTGGAACAACCACATTAACAGTTATGCTTGATTTATAATTTCCATCTTCTGTCGCAGCTGTAATAATAGCTTGTCCTGATGTAATAGCTGTTATCTTTCCTGAACTACTTACAGAAGCTATATTATTATTGCTACTTGACCAAATAACTTTTTTATTAGAAGCATTACTTGGTTCTATTGTTGCTTTAATAATTTCTGTTTTATTAACATTTATTTGAGTGCTATTTTTAGATAATTTTATTCCTGTAACTGGTTGAACAACAACTACGTTTACTGTAGCTGTTTTTCCAGTATCTTTTGTTTTTACCGTTATAATTGTTGTCCCTGGTTTTTTAGATGTTACTATCCCAGTTGAACTAACTGTAGCTATAGTTGTATCTGAGCTTGTCCATGTAACGCTTTTATCAGTAGCATTACTTGGTTTTATTGTTGCTGTTAATTTTTCTGCTTTTCCGATTCCAACTATTTTAATTGATGAACTACTAAGTTGTACAGAAGTTGTCTTAATAATAGATGATGGAGTTAATCCAGTAGTATCAATAACTTTTATATATCCTTCACTATCAGTATCAGCCGCTTTTTTAACAGAGGCAATATTTGGTCCCATTAAAACACTAACTATAACTTTATTGCTAGTTTTATAATCAAGAGATTTAATAGCATTTAAGATATTTTTATCTTTTATATCATTATATAAAGAGAATTTATTTGTTTGATTTGGATATATATAATATTTAGTACCATTGATTTGTATTTTTATTCCATCAATTATATAATTTGTTAAAATAGTACCTTTTAATTTTTTAGACTTAGCCATATAATCATATATTTCTTGGTTACTATTTGAATAGTCTTTGCCTAAAGCTATTTTAGCTGTTGGAACTTCTACTTTTTTAGAATTCATAACATTTGTCATTGAACTATATCTAAATGGTAAATAAATATTAGAAGATTTATTGTTTAATAAAGCAGCAAATGTATACTTCTTATTAATTCTATAAGCTGTTTTATTTTTTGTAGAAAAGTATTGATTTACATCTGTTAAATCTGTTAGCTCTGGATTCAAACTATAAGTCCAACCTGTATTTTCTTTTGCTAAATACTCTGTTCTTACACCATTTTCACTAGCAATATAATAATTTCCTGCAGAGTCTTTTTCATATTTTCTATTTAAATTAGATCCACCTACTTCAGTAATAATTATATAACTTTTATTTGGATCTATTCCTCCATAATTTTTACATGCATCCTTAGTATATTTAGTAGATAGTTTTCCACCAAATTTGTGTTTTCCATCGTTGCAAAAAACATATGGATAACCAGTTTCCATTCTTACATGACCCCATGTAGTAACATAATCGCCAGGTAATAATAAACCAAATGCATTATATATTGCTTCTTTGCCTTTAGTACTATAAATATATTTTTCATAGTTATCACTAAAGGCTGCTTGTGTCATTTGCTCATTTTTCTTTAAAATATTATTATCGCGAAGATACTTTTCAACAGCATATATTGATATACTTAATCCACCAATTGGTTCTACATGATTTCCATAATAATAACGTGCTGAAGTTGCCATAGTATCTGTATATGGTAATTCACGACCATTTGCAAGGAAAGTTGATGATGAGCAATCTAAAGAATATAAATATTCAGTATTTTCTATAAAAGGATTTTTTGCTAAATCATCAAGCCTTGAAGCAGTATTATATTTATCTCCCGCTGGCTCATAAATATATATATTATTATTTTTTCTTGCACTTGATGGAACTGTAAATTTATATGAGAAATATGGTTTACTGCTAGATTTTTTATTCTTAGTTGTTTTACTTATAAAAGCATTAATTGTTGTATCTATTTCATTGCCATATAATAAACCATAGATAGTTTTTTTAGGTTCAACAATAAGAGGCCTACTAGTCAAGCGACAATAAAAATATAAGTTATCTGTATCAGCTATTTCCCATTTAATAGTAGCATCCTCTAACATATTATTAACAACATTGTGTCTTATTATATTATCTGCATTAGTTACACTAACATATTTCTTTTTTGAAGAATATGAACTTGTATAGCCATCTAAAGAAATACTATACATTCTTAAAAAACCAGAACGAATAGTATAATACTCATAAGGAACAATTTTAATACCAATAATATCTAATCCACTAGGAACATTTTTTAATAAATTACTTGAAACAAGATTATAAGTTACTATTTTAGTTGAACTACCACTACTAGTTTTTTCTTGATATACATTATCAACACTTGTTTCAGCCAATTTATATGGTCCATATGTTTTATTTTTAGTTATTAAATAATACGCTATTGAATTATATGAAGCTATATTAACATCGCTGGAAGCTACTCCAAACTTCATTGTAATTCTTAAGTCTTTATATTTTTCTGTTTTTATTTTTTTACCACTAGTATCAATAGTTAAAACCACTTTTTCATGTGGTTTTAAAGTATTTAATCTAGTTATTTTATCTGTTCTATTTTTATTACTTATTCTAAAATATGAATATGCATTTGTTTTTCCGCTTTCTTTTAAAAGTACATTATCAGAATATATTTCATTAGCTGTTGGAGATATACCAAATGATACAAAAGAATCACCTTTTTCTATTTTAGCTAAGTTATCATTATAATAAGTATTATTGTTACAACTTGTAGATGAAGATTCCATTCTATAAGATTTCTTATCATAATTATTATAAACAATAATTTTTATTTCAGAATTAGTTTTTACCCCATTACATATTGCTGAAGCATTTTTATAATTAAAAATATTTTCAGCTTTAACTGGTAAAATAAATAATAAACTAATTATTAAAAATAATACTATTTTTTTCATATTTACATCCTATTATTTACTATGAATATTATATCATTATTTACATACTATTAAAACATACGAAAATAAAAAATAGAATTTTAAAATCTATTTTTATTATTATTCTTTTTCAATTATTAATTCAACAGAATCACTACTCAATAAAGTTAAATCATCTATATGAATATGATCTTTTTCATTATTTGATAAAGCTAAACTAACTATATAATCTGCAAGTTCAATTAGATTGTTTTTACTTCCTGTTATTGTAACTTCATTATTGTTAATACTTACTTTTATATCATTTGAATCTTTTGATGATAAATCATAGCCATTATCTTGTAGATAATTATTAATTATATTCTTATTCATATATTGTTCACCTATTTATATTATATCATAGACAATATTTTCAATTAAAATAAAAAGTTCTAGAAATCTAGAACTTTATTAACTAATGGTCGGGAAGACAGGATTTGAACCTGCAACCCCTTGGTCCCAAACCAAATGCTCTACCAAGTTGAGCCACTTCCCGTTTTTATGGTGCACTCAAGAGGATTCGAACCCCCAACCCTTTGATCCGTAGTCAAATGCTCTATCCAGTTGAGCTATGAGTGCATCTCTTGAGTCCCTATATTTAGTTTATTAAAAATGGTGGCTTCAGTTGGAATCGAACCAACGACACCAAGATTTTCAGTCTTGTGCTCTGCCAACTGAGCTATGAAGCCATAAAAAATGGCGGTTCGTACGGGACTTGAACCCGTGATCTCTCGCGTGACAGGCGAGCGTGATAACCACTAC
>JAEEGL013800891.1_pt1 | contig 18376 bp, 41 predicted proteins | sample 9134231 | NCBI WGS metagenome assembly JAEEGL01 (sample SAMN16246548, study PRJNA631951) | gut metagenome | biome: gut microbiome; feature: rumen; material: fiber-attached | host: Bos | place: Iran: Karaj | collected 2018-10 | reverse complement strand
GATTCAAGTTCATCACGGTTTTCAGCTTCCATAATACGAGCATCTTCCATGCCATGCAATCCGTGATACATTCCTTCCATAGCGTGAATCAGATAAATATTCATAAAATCGCCTCCTCATTTCTCATTACATATATATTATAGCACAAATTTAAAAAAAATCAAATAAAAAAAGAGGGTGGATTACTCCACCCCGCCGAAATTAAGTATCGGCATTGTGCTTTCACCGCCCATAAAGGTCGGTAGCTGACCATTCCAACGTAGGATCTGATTATACTTTACAAGCTGTTCCGTAATAGAAGAATTCAGCTTTTTATTAGCTTCTGCTTCAGCTTCAGCCTTAACCTGGGTTGCATATGCTTCTGCATCGGCGTTAATCTTACGTACATCTGCTTCTGCCTGCGCTGCGATACGCTTACGTTCAGCCTGCTGAGTCTCTTCCATAGTCTTCTGTTCCTGTTCAGTCTGAGCCTGCTGCTTTTTCTGAGTAGCAACCTGTTTAGCTTCAACCGCTGTCTCGAAAGCATCGGTAAAGTCAAGGTTCTCAATCTGGAAGGAAATAATATTGATACCCTTATCTTTCAGCTCGCGTTCATTACGCATAGCTTCTAGGATAGCATCAGATGCGGCCTGCCGATTCGCCACAAGGTTTTCAGCGGTATACTTAGCAATTTGCACCTTTACAACCTCAGGAATACGAGGCTTAATAAGAATATCTACATAATTAACGCCAACTTCTTTATAAAGAATCATAGCGGTAGACTTGTCAATGTTATAGTTGATAGAACCCTGAACATCAGTCTGCTGAATGTCTTTAGAGAAGGCTTCCAGCTGGAAGGGCACGCGCTGTTCACGATTATCCATAGTTACAACATTATCCCAGGGGGCATGGAAATGCAAACCTGCGTCAAGGGTTTCATTATGCACCTTACCAAAAGTGGTAACGATACCGGTATAACCCGTAGACACAAACGAGGCGCAGCTCATAACGAGCAGAATAACAGCGAGAACTGCACCAATGATTTTCGGGAAAGGCTCATCCATGGAGAAGCCAATAACTAGTCCACCAATCAAAGCAATAATAGCAAGTACAAATAGAATCATTTTTTAATTCTCCTTTCGTGCGGTATTCCCGGCACTTTTAAACAAAATAGTAATAGCATTGGTAATCCAAAAAGCATGATGATAGGTTGCAACTGGCAGTTCTGGCCATAGCTCACGCGCACAATTCCAACCAACGAGTACAAGGTATGGCGCGAGAAAAACCACAAGCCCAATTGCGATAATAAAAATTATAAGTTTACTCATTAATGTTCTCCTTTTCATATTTACGAATCTTACGATTCAGTTTAGCGATAATACCTTTGCGGTCTTCAGCGCCGCGAGAAATCATAAGATTGCGGCGATACAACCATTTTAGATAATCAATTCTTTCCATTTTTTATACCTCCAATTTCTTCTTTACCTTGACGTTTTCCTTCAAAAAAATTATGTAGACCAAAAATAAAAGTTATACCTAATATAACAAAGACTTTCCAAGGTGCCAAATCCCTTAGTGTAAGGATAATACCAGAAAAAGTACCATAAACAATAACGTCATCGATAATAGTTTTTTTATGCTTTCTAAGAAACTGAACAATTTTATTCACGATCTTCACGTCCTTCTTTAAAATATACCAAATATCAGATCAAGTAATGCGAGTATACCATCAATCATTAGAATTACCCACATTCCAACAGGAATTACCCAATCCCAATCTTCACCTTCAATAAGAGGGAATAGAAAAAAACCAATTCCTGCGATTATCAAGGATATAAACATCACTGTAGCCATTAGTCATTTTCCTCAAGTTCAAAACCATATTCAACTTCATCGACCCCATCATATGGAAGTCCTGCGAGTTTCTCAAGAGCCGTAGCAATTCGTGCCAAACTCAAAGTATCTGCTACTTCACGAAAAGCTTTACTATATGTTGCAGTGATATGCTTCTCTAGTTCATCAGAATCATCTTCTACACAATTATTGATCTGTTTAATAGTATTTTCAACTACTTCGCTCCAAGTCATTCCTATTACTCCTTTCTTTTACTCCAATGAAAGTAGCCTTGTTACATCCTTATCAGTATGTCCGTCCCAATGCTTCCCACAGGGGAGTTCTTTACACTTGAACAGATCCCAATACTTGTTTTCATAATGATAAGTATAACTACCTTCCGGAGTATCTATCCCTACAATAAACCAGCCGCCTCCAAAGCACAGCTCACCATCTTCATGCTTATAAGACTTCCATGCTTTATCTTGGTGCTGATTCACAATAGTTGCGAACAAAACCGCACGCTGATGATACAAAGATTCAAAAGTATGACAACCGTCACTTACTTTTTCCATATCAATATCTTCCACCTTTTCCCAAGGATAGAAGTTAAGGCTACCACATTCTTTACATAGTACCTTGCGCCGCGAAAACTCTACACCATAAAGATGTTCTGACTTGCCGCAATTCGCGCAAGCATACATAGGGGTTCCGCCAGGTGTCATCCCGGCAGGTATTTGTTTCCATCTATTAATCATTATCTTGCACTCCGACATGTAATGGGAAGCTGAACCTTACTATTTACATACATCTGTTTAAGATCATATAGTCTAAGAACCATTTCATTTAGGTCTTTAGAAGTAATGGTTAGTTTTTCGCTAGAACAAGAAATACCATTAGGGGCAATTAAGCTTTTGCCAAGTTCGCATAAATAGTCAATCTTTTTTATTTCATTATTAACGTCCCATACAGTAGCTTCAGTCATTTTTCTTTTCCTTTCCTTCTTACTGAAATAATTATACTATAAATTTAATTAAAAATCAAATAATAAAAATTTTTAATTATCAGAATTTTCATCTTTTTCTCGTGCCATCTGTCTTTGGTCACGCTTACTTCGGATTTTTCTTTCCTTTAATCCTTCCTTAACGCGCTTACATGAATTACAGTTTCTCTTGTTTTTACATGCCCAGCAATTATCATCAAGGTCGACATAGTACATCCATCGCGGCGGCGAGGGCCGCTTCACTTTTCTTTTTCCCATTTGCTTTCTTTATTTACTCAGTCATTATTTTTCTGCTTTTCCGCAATCTGCGCTACCGCATTTAATATTGGTGTTACACAATCATAGCAATAATGTGCAGTTATTTTTGTTGCTGGATGATGCAAAACAAGTGCGAGATTCGGCTCAAAAGGTTTATTAGTTATTTCTTTTCGACAACCATCACACATAATTACTGTTACTTTACTCATTATTCTACCTTCCTTAATCTAATTACCAACCGTCTCTTACTATCCATGCGGCAAGCAAAATACACATACCAAGTTTAAAAGTTAAATCTTCTATATCAGATGGTATATCGAAAACATTACGAGTTAATTTATTCCAATTGTTCCTAATAACATTGACAATAAATATAACAAGTACTGATATAAGAACTTTAATATATCCTGGCATATTTTTTCTCCTTTATCATCAAGATTCCTCATTTTTAAATGCATCGTTAGGATCGTTAATATATCTCCAATCACAGCAATCCGGCGCCCAATCGGTGTCCGCATATAAAAAATCCCAAGGGCATTCACCCTTTTCGACCTTCCATCTGCATTCATTGCAAGTCATTTTACTTTGTTCCATTGTCTATATCCCACCAGTGCATCCTTAACATTCTATTTATTTTCCGCTTAAATCTTCGACCACAACATTTATGGTTTTGCGTCCATTTAAGCAAGTCATCATACGCTTTGATTACTCTGTCTGTCATAAGTATCTACGTCCTCTTTGATGTGTTTGCTCAATGTTTCTATGCAAGTTTCTGGGGACACATATCTTGGGCATTCATCTATAAGCGGACAATTTAAGCAAGGACGCCCATATCCCCATATACGACCTGAGAGCCAAAGTGCAATATCAGTGCTTGTCTTTTTCATTCCTGCTCACCGTCCTTATCAAACTCTGACCAATCTATCTTCACAGTACACCACGCACATTCTTTCTGGTTAATATCCAATGGATCATGGCACAATGGACAACGAAAATGCCAACCGCTACTTATTTCTCTTGCTGTCGCTTTTTCCGGTTTTACAGGGTCTTTGTTTCTGTTGGCAATATACTCATACTCTGTATCGTCTATGCTCATTCCTGCTCACCATCCTGTGCAAAGAACTCTCTGATATTGAACCATTTATCTTTCAAGATGTTGCCGATTTCATCAATAGGATTGCTGATTCCTTCGGTTTTGCACCGGACATAATGTCCTTTAAGATCTTCCCACTTGCTGACACCAACCGTGTCCATGATCCGCATCATAGCTTCAAGACCTTTTCCACTCTCTGCATTGAAACTCTTTGCTCCAAGATAACCTTTACCGATGCAGTAACCACCGAACCCACATCCCCATCCATCACCTTCAAGAGTCATCCAAAAGGTAAGACATCCATGGTCTTCCATTGTTATGCTTACGTTTGTAATTTTCGCATTTTCTATTCTCATTTTTTACCTCAATAAACTTACAATTGAATAACCTATACATCCAATAAAGTAAATAACCATTACTCCAAAAAAGAAGTATAAAATACCCAACAGTATTGATTCAAACCGCTCGTAAGAATCAACTTTCTTTTTCTTCTTCTTTTTCATCTTCTTCTCCAACCATAATGTCGATAATTTTCTTTTTGATTGCCCAATATTCATCGTGCGCTTCTTTTTCCGCTTCGGGCGACCAATTTACCCAATCGGCTCGATCGTACATATCATTATAATAACTACGTGCACGAGCATAGTCTTCAAGAAGCTCTTCATATTCTTCTTCTTTAGTCTTTTCTCTTTCCATCTTATCTACTACCTTTAAGCATAAGATTAATAATCTTATCTTTCAGCTCATAACATTCTTGCCATGCATTCAAATCTTCTGTTGTTTCATAGCGCTTGCAGGCTTCTATATACTTATAAAGTAATGATTCATATTTTTCTCTATTGGTCATACCGTCCATACTCTTACTATTCAATTCCTCACATACATCTAAATCACAAAATGTTCCTACCCAATGAGGACATTTTCCTCTCGGAGCAGTACATGGCCCATAGCCCCAATCGCATGTTATACCTTTCATCGCGAAAACACCCTAAAAGGAGAGTTAAGACCCTCTACTCTATATACTACCACATCGCCGCCAGTATCAGTAACATATTCACTCATTGCAGTTCCATCATAGGAAATATAAATATTACGATCCTCAATAATACGGTCAATGCCCATCTGCTCAAACAAATATTCTGTATGCTGTTTATGTAGCTTATCTTTATCACTCTTTAACATATTATTCTCCTTTAGGCGCGGGAGTTCCAAGATTCCCGCGCCTTTCTTTTAGCAGTTTCTTCTGAATCATAAATTGTATTAAATTCTCCATGCGGAGCTGTTGCGCCACAACTATCATTGGAACATTGATAGTAGTACTTATAAGCATTTACATATCCACGAGAAATAACTTGTCCATTATAAGTATAATTTGTAAATAATGGATCTCTTTTTAAGATCGGCCCAAAGCCACACCATGGACATGGTTTTACAAATTCCATAATTACTCCTTATCCATGATATTCAAGTAGGAAGCTATTGCTTACCGCCTTAAAAGACTTCTGGCCATCCTCAGAGCGGAATACGATACCCTCACGCGGCAGACCATCGATTACAGAATTACCTTCTGCATAAGCAAGAATAGCATCAACGTTTTCAAACTGATCAATCCGCATACCTTCCTCAAGGATAGGTACACAAGGAACATCATATTCCATTTCAAGGTAGGTTCTCATCATATGAGAAGGAATACGACCCATAGTAGAGAAAATAAGGTTGAATGCGGCGAAGTCATGACCACTCATAGAGTAGTTACGCTTCTGTACACCCTCACCATAAGTTTCACCCTGAATAGTGATCCATTCCGCATCAGGATAACGTCTCATAAGATCTGCAAGTACATCATAAATCTTGTACTTCTTAGCCATTTCCCAATATACATTGGTGTCGTAGAAGCAAGCCTTATCTTCTGTCCCAAAGCATACGTTACGAGAGCATACATAAAACTCCTTCTTACCAAGCTTACCGCGCTTCATAGTGAAGGTGGTAGAAGTACCATCAATCTTTTCAGTTGCAAACCACTTACCAGTATCCTTAAGGATCCAAGGCATGTTCTGTACACGCTCTTCATCCGTCTTAGATACCCAAGCCGGCCAGCCGTTCTTGTTATCCTTCTTCTTACCGAAGAATACAAAAAGCAACTTACGGCCCCACTCATGCCGCATCATCCAACGAATAAACGGCTTCTTGAACAGCTTCTGGTGGCGCTGCGCCATCTTCTTATACTTATCTACCGGTGCAGACTTACGCTGGTTATCTTCATCTTCTGCATAAGTTACGCCAAGTTCTTTAGTGAGAAAGCGAGATTCATCTTCTACATGGTAGTCTTTACCATTATTTACAATATATGGAGTCTGATACTTACCGATCGTAGTTCCTTTTACGATATACCATCCAAAATCTTCTGCGTGCATCAGTAGACCCTGCGAAAGAGTCTTGCACATCTTCAGAGTCTTAATCTTGTAGTGCCGCTTCTCAAGGAAAGCAAAGCACTCCATATCGGCCGGTACACGAGAGTCAATCTCAAAGTAAATTGCAGGGTCACCAACCTTAAACTGACCCTTCTGTACAATTACACGCCAACCACCTACAATTGCATGTTCTACACGATCATAGCCAGGGATTGGCTCAATTCCATCTATAATTACAACGTAAGCAAGCTCACGTTCCTGTGCTGCATTAAGCACTATATTTCACTCCTTTATTACCATAAATCTTCACTATATAATTCTGAAAAACCAATACTATTAACTTGTCCACATTCACGCGCATGCTTCATAGCTTGCGTACGATTTAAAAATAAATCTTTCTCTGTAAGAAATCCTTGTTCAATAATGGCATAATCCTCATAAGGTTTATAGCCAAATTCTTTCATAATTCGGAAAGCATCACAATGACGATGGCATGGGATAGTCATTACTGTATTTCTCTTTAAATCTTCAATCTGTACTGCAGCGCGAGTAATCATAATTCTCTCCTCTCGAACTTCCATTCTTCATAATCCGTATCAAACCATACGGCAAATGCAACTTTATCATGATTCTTTATTCCAATTACAAGCCGCATGCCACGAATTTGTGTAAAACAAACATCAATTATTGTATCTACTACACCAGCGTTATATAATACTTCCTGTACTTTATCATTAACCCACTCTTGGTATTCATTCATACAGCTCACTCCAGTCTTTGTCTGTTTCCAGCAGAAAGAACTCGGAATGAGAACCAACATCATATTTTAGATATTTACCTTCACGATAAATTCTCGTATAATAGCTTACAAAAGGTCGCGCACCCGCAGGTTTGCGTGAGTTACAATCAGCGATAAACTTCGTAATTGTATTACTAATATCATCAACAGTTTCACAATTAGCGATTAACCGCATATCTCCTTCACTATTCCGAAACCATAGTTTCATTCCTTTCTTCCTCACTTTCTTCTTTAATAACTCCATCATAATTAGGATTGAAGGGCACCCACATGATGAATGAACACTTTGGACATTTTATATTCTACTTCTCATTTACATCTTCTGGTGCGTATCCCAACAAAGCACCACAATTATTACAATGGGCAAGCATGCCATTATAATAGTCACACAATATTTTCATTAAATCACCTTAACAACATGGTGTAAAATAACTTGGATATTCTCTAACAGGTGCAGGCTCTTTATATGCTTTTAAATATGGGCATTTATGTACACCTGGGCAATATGAATATGCTTTATCGGTATCTACTGTTGTTAATTGTCTAAAAAAACATATCACTGCATTATTTTCATTTTCATAGCCATATAAGCAGTCACGCTTACAATCCGGCATTTCATCAACTAATACTTTCATTTAAATTACCTCTTATTTTAAATCTGCTTCAGTCCAATTAACTCCATATCTTGCAATCACAGGCTCTCCATATTTTACAGTATAATAAGGAGATAAACCTACATGATACGCGCCTGAAATATAAAGATATACAATTTTAGTAAAAGGGTCATACACGAATATTGTATGAGAACCAAGTGAAGATCGATAGGAAGTAATCTCTACAAAAAACCCACTTGTATCAGAATCATCTTGTGCCTTTTTTCCGCAAGAAGTCGCCATAAAGGCGAATACAATTATTAGTAAAATCGCAATAATCTTTTTCATATATACTCCTTAGTGAACTATTAGTGCAATAATAATAGGAATAGCGATAAGCGCACCGCCTATTAGCATTAGCGCTATGCCTGTGTCTTCGTCAAAGCTCATAGTGGCAAACATACCAATCAAGAAGCAAAGACCGCCAATAATCCACATTAAAGAACCAAGTGCTATCATTTAAACCACCTTTATAAAAAGTTCATAAACAATACCGAATATTATAAGTGGCGAAAACAGAAGCGCAGCTTTCCCAAATTCTTCTTCAATCATAGCTTCAACAAGGGCTGTAAACCAAAATACTCCTAATGCCATAATTATCCAAATAATTAACATTTAAATCTCCTTACAGTACCAAACTACAGTAACTTTCTCACCTTTAATTTCTTTATGTTCCTTGACTTTTATCTTCAACTTAACTTTAGATTCTACTGCAAAATTCTTTGCACCAGTTTCCCACAGATAAGTATTTCCATCTTCATCAACCATAATGTGCGTATGCTTCTCACCAAAGCGATCTTCACGCATCGTGTTTTCACGTACGGTCAACTCTTTCTCAAGCCAAGTACCAACTGTACCTTGAAACTCACTATTCGTCAGCGTTCCAAGTTTAGCCGCGACAATCTTCTGTACTTCTTCATGCGGCTTCATCCGGTCATCATGCGCCATAACCTCAATCCAATTTAAGCGAATAGGTTCAATGCCAGCAGGCACATCTGGTACAGTAAGTTTAGAAGGAGTGTAGTAACCAAAAGTAAGGTTACGCCGGAAGGACTCACGATGAGTTTCAACGAATCCTTCAAGGACTTCTTCGCTTCCGCGGTAAATAGTGATATAACCTATATTATCAGCGCCAAACCCAAAAACATGGCGAGCATTAAAATCCATAACATCATGTTTTACCTCTTCGCTGGGGTACATTCTGGCATATTCGGCATCTGTATACCATCTTACCTTTTTAGGCTTTCCAGCTACTATCACATTAACATACATTTTGCCGCTTTCACGGAAAGGTTCGCCATCGACTTTACAATTAGCGTAACTTTTTGCGACTGCCATTTTTTCATCCCCTTTCATATAAAAATTATAATATAATTTTAAAAAAAAGTCAAATGGTTAATTTAAACCATTTGACATACATAAAACGATTTTATAGCATCGTATGCAGGTGCGCACTCCAGAAACTTCATCAATGGAAGAACATGAACAATATTAGAATCATCTATTTTGTATACGCACCGCATTTCAAGCACGGCAGAATCACCATTCTTAATATGCGGGAGTAGCTCCATAAGTGTTTGTGGAGTGTAACCTTTAGCTATTATTTTCAACATAATATCTCCAAACTTCTTGAATCCATCGTTCAGACAATAGACGTTCTACTTCATCATCAGTCATTGTACTAAACTTAAAGAAAATAGTATCTAGCACGCATTTATTCAATGGGTGCATCGCGCAATTATCACGCTTATTTCCCACCATTCAAGTTCGGCTTCATAAGAAAACTTATCTTTTGTATATGCACGTGCCGCCCCAAGGAAGTCACAAACCTATTCAGTAAAATCTTTCTCCTACATAATCAGCGGGATTCCGCCCTTATCAAAATTATCCATCCAATATTCATAGTGATGGGGATTGCGGCCTTTATGATGAAGCCAGCCGCGAGAGAATCCATTTTCTTTCTTACATACATCAATAGGAGAACCATTACCTGTCCAGTATCTTACAGACTCCCAAAATTCTGTGGGAGAGTATTTAGACAAGTCGTGAGTTATTCCTCGCCAGGGAATCCCAGCGAGAAAACAATATTTTCTAACCCATTTACGATGTGTATGAATGGTCTTGAAATGACCAATAACTTTTCTAAGTGTAATCTTTTCCATTACGCATTATCCCTTATAATATATTTAAATGGCTGTTTTTCAATCCAAGACTTCGTATAAGTAGTTACCTTATAATAATAATATTCGTCATCTGCGACATAAGCATTTTCTAGCCGCTTATCAAAGTCTTCAGACTCGATAAACTTAATATAATCTTCTTTGGTCATAAAGTTTGTCGCATACTTTTTAATCCATGGTTCATACTTTATAGCATCCTCAAAGATGTTATTAAGTTCAGCATAATGCACATAAGGGATATCCGCAGGATCAAGATGAAAAAATTCTTGCGGGATAATAGGGAGCCAAACTCCCTTTTCATCTACCGTAGCCTCGCCTACATCAACAATACCGACCATCCAGCCGCTATTATGATCCTTATAAAGTACACGTCGTCCAGCCTTTAGTTCACTTTTCATTAAATATTCGTCTCCATTAAGTATTTTCTAAATAATTTCCATTGTAGTTCATCAATTAGTTTTAAACCACAAATTTCAGTTAGCTTCTGTTCTCCAGAAAGCTGAAAATTAACTCTTGCTTCATCAAGGTTTTCAGCAATTTCTAAGCAGTGAATATTATATGCGTCCTCATTATTAGGATCTTTATCTCTCTTTGCAATAAGTGCAAGGTCACGATTACCGCCCATTCGCATATCAAGCACCGCTCCCGCATTTAAGCTATTAAGAAAATGATAAATCATATCCTCTAAACGCAATGCATGGCTAAAGCGCTTGCCCGCGGGCATATTACGTTTAGTTAGCTGATGCGCCATACCAGCCATTGCATATAGCATATGATGATAATTGCAATGTACCATATTCCACATCTTAGTATTATCATCAAGATATTCATATAAAATAGGCTCAAAAACAGGATTATATACTTTATACTTACTTACAAAATATTCAACGCTATTAGGCGAAGTTTTCCGTAGTAGATTTAATGCACATCTAATATCTTTAAAGTTACAATGCCCATCATCGGCAATAATTAAACCAGCTTGAGGATCAACCGCATTAGCAAGATCCCGTAAAGAAGGAAAAATTAAAGAATACGTGTCAATATCGCTACCTTCTGTATCAAGATCATAGTTCTGACTGCCAACTAAGCTAGTCATTACCACGATATAGCCTTTATCTTGAATAATCTGGTGATGGCGCTTTACAGCCGCGAGAATAGCTTCATCTTCTTCTTTAGTTTTTCTGTTATAACCATAAACATTTAACATTCTTTTACCGCCTGAATCTTCCACTGAACACCGCAATATACCTTGTTTTTGTTATTTGCAACGTTCAGTATTTTAGTATAAAAGGAATCATCCGTAGACTGACCAGCAAACTTCCTTTTAGTTTCCTGTAGTTCATCAAGAGTATGGATGATTGTGGTGCGACACTTAATAAATATCTCGCCCGCATTAAGTAGAGCCACAAACTTGGTCAATCTTTCCTGGAGTTCAATAGAATCATTCAGAAGATCGTCAATTGCTTTACAACTAACTGTAACAGGAAGTTCTTTTTCTCCTTCTTTCTTATAGACTTCCTGCTCAAGATCCCCATTTATTTTGGTATACTTAGCATAATTCTGATTGACTTCAAACGGAATCCAACGCAGATTTTTAAGACTATTATCACGGGTATTAGAGTTGATGTGGTCAACCGTGCAAGTCGCGCTAAGATCTCCAATCCAGGTCATCGCCACTAGACGATGAACTCTCATGGCGCCTTTTTCTGTAAAGACAAAAGCATAACCGGACGTGCCAAATCGTGGCTCAAGTAACTGCTTATTCTTAATCAATTTGACTCGTCCAAGTGTGCTGACGTATACTCCATAATGTTCATTTTTGCGCCAGCGTTCAATAGTAAAGTGAATTCTCGGTAACATCTTTTACCTTTCCTTTCATTTTCTATAAATATTATAACAGAAAATAAAAAAAAAGTCAAGTATTTGCATACCTGACTTTTTATTACGTTACTCGTAGATGCTTGTAATAGCTTCGTAGCGAGGCGCTAGAAGCGCATCATACATTAGATCCTGACCAGTCTTCCCGGTCATAATGCTCGTGAAGATAGACGGAGAAGCACCGCTTACAAGAGTTACCCCATCCTTATCCTTCATCGGAATGTTTCCGCCGCCGGAAGCAGCATTTACATTCCAGAAGATAAGCTTCGGCATCTTGTAACCGTTACGCTGCCACTTTGCTTCAACATTCTCCATAACGGAGCGATCCCAACGGGAGTTGTAGCAACGAGCGTGGTCAAACTGCATATCGCTAATAACAATTAGCGTCTCCGGTAGATCTTCCTGCGTAAGGTTATTACGAATAGCGGTATTCAACACGAGGTCAAACGTTGCTTCGATGTTCGTATTCTCGCAGAGGTTCTGACGATAGATACGAACAACCTTATCACAGAAGTCAATACCTTCAGTTGCGATCAACTGCGGACGAGAGCTAAAGCTAATGAAGTGACCCTGGAACGGTCCCTTCGCACGCTCTGCGGTGTACAGAGAGAGAGCGATAGCTACATCAATCGGCGCAATATCGGTGCCACGGTAACCACTGGTCATAGAACCAGAGGTATCGCAAACACAAAGAGCATTAAGAGTTGCCCCATCGAAGTAATCCGTTAGGTTCTCCCAATACTTATTCGCAGCCATACGGTCAATATTGGTAAGAGATACGTTATCGCGAGAGTAGTAACTCCAGCCCGCGCATCTCATAGCTTCACGAGCCTTCTTAACGACATCGTAAGGATATAGCGTTGCCGCGTTTACCTTAGTCTTGTCGCTAGACATGAACTGCGCGTAACGAGCGCTGGTTTCCGCTCTACGGGCAAAAGCCTTAGAGTAAAGCAGACCAGCACGGGACGGCAGCTTCTGGAACTCGATTTCGTTCCAACGATTCTGAGACATAAGAGTCTCTACAAGGTTACAAGCCTTGCGGCCCTCGGAAAGCATCTTACGGTATTCCTTTTCAGTCATACCGAACTCACGCGCGAACTTGCGTCCACGTTCCTGCGTGTTCTTCGAGGACGTATTGATAGAGGGCATCCACTTGTAAACAAGGTGATCCTCGTTCTTATCAATAATGTACTTGATGTAACCCATCATCTGACCTTCAAGGTTAGTACCAAAAAGCTCAAACAGGTCATCATAACGACCGTACTCCGGAACAAACTTAATCAGATGTTCCATTTCCTTTGCGTAGTTCTTAGCCAGCCACTTAATAGCAAGACGGAAGAATCTACGCTCGCCCTGGCCTCCACGAATATCACGAAGATAGAAGAGGCACTTTAGTGCAATAGTCGGATTCTCCTGATATGCGTTCGCAAACATAAGAATACAATCGCTATCTGATGCGCCGCGCATCGCGGCACCTTGTGCGAACAGGTCGTATACCTTAGTCATAGTAGACTTATAGGCAATCGAACCATTGGTGGTACGAGTTACATTCGCCTGTTCCTTTAAGTTTCTCAAAAGTTCATTCATATTATCATTCTCCTTTTCATCTTGGCCGTATACACGACTGCTGGATTTTTTTCTTTTGATCTCTCGAACAATTATATTATAACAGAATTTTATTCAGAAGTCAAATGTTTAATTTCATCAATTATTTGAGACATTTCATCACAATACTGGTCTGCTTTATAGAGATAATACTTATCATCATAATCGCCACCGCTTATTAAGAAGCAAAGATACCAACCAGGATTATCATACGCTTTAACATCGCAATTAAAGTCCCATTTTACTGCCTGAAGATATTGAATATCTTCTTCAGATTTGATGAAATAAATACTATCACAGTAACTAATATCTTCCGCTTCATAGAATACCGGAATATTACGGACGTCCTCTCTGTGTATAAGCTTCGCGGCGTGACGCCGCGCATCATACATATTGGTAAATGTCTGACCATCATCTGTGGTATAACGATATTTTTTTACAACTTGAGTCTCTTCATACACTTCAGTTTTAATCATGTCGCGTAGCCTTCCAAATCTTCCAAAATTCATGAATGTCGTTAATTGCATTATCTAATGTAATCGGGGTAAAGTCATGACCATCTAATCCTACATGATACATGAACGGATCATCCAGATTGTGCCAGTTAGTCTTCTGATGTGTATGACCATGCATATTAAATACATGGCGCTCGAAGGGCTTATCTGCATCATAATTGGACGTAAGCATCGGATAGTGTCCAAGATAGATTAAGATATTGCCATGCCGAATCTTCGTAACGAATGTATGCTGCGGAACAATAATATTCGGGCATTCGTCACAAATGGCCTTAACACGGTTGTGATGATCATGATTACCAAGCAACCAATACTGTGTACCATTAAGAGCCTTAAGATAAGGAATTGCACCGGCCGTATCGCTAAGTGCAATATCACCAAGATTCCAGACCGTATCTTCCGGTCGAACTACCTTATTCCAATTTTCCACAATAGCTTCATTCATTTCCTTGACATTCGCGAAACCGCGGGCGCCCCAAAGGAAATCTTTATCGTGGTTAATATGTAAATCACTAGTCAGAAAAATTTCACCCATTATTTTCTCCTTCTGTGTAGTATGCTCCATATACATAAATAGAATTACCAAGTAATTTATCAATAAATTTCTCTGTATCAGCCATCAATGCAGAAGTGCAAGCATCTACACTATTATTTTCTTCATCTTTTAAATCATAATAGGGACAGCGTCCGCAATTAAGGGCACAATTTGTTTTGCACACATTGATACCAATGCGAACGCGGTCCTCTAAAGTAAAATGTTCTCGTCTGCTCATACTTCAATCACCTGTATTGCTCTTTCATCTTCATCCAGGGACGGGACACGGAAGTCCTTACACATGTTACGAATAACCTGTTCAGGAACATTCGCGAGTCCTTCACGATTAGCGTTACGCTCAATACAAGTGTCAACAGTAACATTGAATGCTACATATACGATCTGGTAATCGATCTTACGCATATCCAATGCCTGCGTTACCTTACGGCGAGAGAACCGATTCAGATGCGTTGCGTCTGCAATTACATCGAAACCGTCAATCAAAGTTTCTCCAATAGTCCCTACGAACTTGCGGAAAACCTCAGTCTCGTGAGAGAAATAGTCTTCGCCGTTCTGTATAATAGAAAAACGAATTTCATCACGAGAAACATAGCGAATGTCATCCTCGTAATGATCTTCAATAAACTTCCGTGCCCAAGTAGACTTCCCTGCGCCGGACGGGCCGCACAGCATGTAAAGAATCGGCATTATTCTTGCCACTCCTCTCTAATTTCCCAAGGCGTTTTCGCCATAGTTTCTAACGTCGGTCTATAATTCCAATAGCGGAATTTCAGCTGAATATCATCTGCAGCGCGCAGTTCATCAGGATACATATACTCTTGATAATTACCGAACATACCATGATACATTACCATTGGCATAATACGATCAATACCCTTCTTTACCTCAAAGAGATTTGTCTCCTGCCAAACTACTGTACCATCCGGCGACGTCTCAAGTTCATCCGGACTCATTACGTGGATCTTATCCATTCTTCCCACCTCATTTCTTTTCTATAAAAATTATATACTAATTTTGAAAAAAAGTCAAATAAAAAAATGGGACAGTTTTTGTGAACTGTCCCGAAGTAAATTGCCAGCCTTAATGGGGTACTTTTGCACGTCTGCTATGCATTATCCCTCTGGCGCCGTACGGTGGATTTATTTAGTGTGGTATCCGCCACCCACTATAGGCTTAACAGTCGTTAATTTGTATAGCCGAGTGGCTGATATCTCGGCTTATATAAAGGGGCAGTTCCCTTTACATCATTTTTGCCATTCTTCAACTTCAATGCCGTTTTCTCGCAACCATTTTTGTAATTCTTGCCGTTCAGAGCATTTTTTATACAATGGTTCGTATACGATTAAAGCAAAATCTACATCATCTAGTGCTTCGCCCTCGCAAAAGCGTAATTTCAACTTTTCTAAATGTTGTAGAAAATCATTAAAGTCTAATTTACACAATTGGTCATAATATGCTTTAAGAAAAGCACATTCATCTGGATGTGGAGGAAGACATTTTCCATCACATAATCCTTCACATTCTTTGCCAGGTTTTAGTGGCGGGCAGTCAATTACCCAAACGCCGCGTTTATCTTCACCGAACGGCCGCCATTTGGGTGGCCAAACAGTTGTGTTAAGGCCTACAAGATTTTTGGGGAAGTTACGAACTTGCGCCCAATATGATGTATATATTTTCATTAGCTCTCCATAAAACAAAAGATACTTAATTCAATAAATATCGCAGCCTTCGCCATACCTTAAATATTCTTCTATGATATTCAGTCATGTGTGAACTAATGCCTGAGCCATAAGGCGCTACCCTATAACTACATTAACCCGCGCCGAAGCGCCTAGACACAGTAGAAATGACTATCTACAAGCCTCACCCACGGACTAAGTCCGCAAAACCATTCAGAACATTACTTAAAAGAACCAATCTTTTATTATGCTCAATCTTCTCGTTGATTTGGGCTACTACTCCTGCAAACCTCACGCTTATAGCGGATTTCTCCGTTTCAACAACGACACTGATGCTTGTTTGGCGTTTCCGGAGTTTCTTAACAGTCGCCAGCTAATAAGCGGATCCGGATTCAGACTACGCTTTTAACGCTTGCCTTCTATTATGCACCGTGAGGAATCAGACTTTTCATAGCGAATACCAAGGCGCTCACCCGTAACATTTACCCTTTAGGTTCTATCATTCGTACATTACTGTACTTCTGCCCGCGATTTGCGGCTATCGTCGCATTTCGTATGGATGTTATCCAGATGACCCAAGCCGTGTGGTTAACACGTCGTGCACTTGGTTCGTATTTACTGAATTAAGTATCTTTATTTAGTTATAACGGTCAAAAGGGAGTAGGGGGCATTATCAAGTACATGTATAAATCTCTTCCAGTTCGTTCGCCACTACTAAGGAATCGCTTTCTCCCTTTCGACACATTTATTATAGCATAAATTTAACATTTTGTCAAATATTAAATTTAGCCATTTTCTGGTTGACTCGGGAGAAGTTCCTCTGCCGAAGCGGGTGTTCTTCTCCCTTTCAACAATAATATTATAGCAGAAATTTCACTCAAAGTCAAATATTTAATTTACTTAAATAATTGAAATTTTTTAGAAATTTTATTTGCCATTTCATCTTCAAGTGGCTTAAATCCAATACAGGTTAGTGTACGGCCGACACCATTTTCATCAAATTCTTCTGGCTCAAGTTCTGTATTGCAACTATCTTTAATAAGGAAGAAATCTTCGCCTTCTTTTAGACCAAGTTCTTCCGCGATAGTAACAGCTTTCATTAACTGATTGCGGTTTTTGGCTTCACAAACTATTTTTGTAAAAGTGCCATCAATCCAATTTTCCCAAGTATTGGTGTCAAAGCTTGCCGTAGCTCGATAATAATATGTAGGATTGCATAGTTCTAATTCTCCATTAGGATTATTAGGATCTACCGGGCGAATATAAAAATAAGGCTCTCCGCGTTGTTCAGCTTCCTGTGCCCAACGAGTAAGATCATTACGTCTATATAACATACCAGATGGAATCGCTTCGCAATCTAAAATCTTTCTCACATTTGCACGTAGATTATGAGTTAAAAAAACCATGCTCGCATGAGCTACTTGCGCCGCAAGTTTGCCAGGACTCATGTTCAAATCTTTTCGTGCAACAATTACTTGTTTCATATTTCAATATATTCCTCAATATCGCCTTTTAGGTTAAAGATAATATAGTTCTCGTGATCCCAGCAGTTAGTAATCTGAGCAATAGTTTCCCATCCCTCTTCACTCGCATTAGGGAACTCCATTTCTTCCCAAAATTTCAAGAGAATATCTTCGGGAATATTTCTAAACCTATTGCGATTACCTTCAAGGCACTTTTCTTTAGGCGCAGTCACCCATAGCATATGATGTTCAAAGGTGGGGAACCATTCAATAAACTGACGTCGCTGAGACGCTGTAAGAGAATTGGTAGTGAGCAGTACATCTTTTCCCTCTACTTCATACTTATGAAGGTCTTGGAAAATCCGAATCCAAACATCAAAAGTATTCTTATGAATACGAGGGTCGCCGTTGATAAGGCCATAATACTCGTCAGTATCCATATAAATAATATTAGGATTCTTTTTTACAATG
>JAEEGL012897626.1_pt1 | contig 18376 bp, 6 predicted proteins | sample 9134231 | NCBI WGS metagenome assembly JAEEGL01 (sample SAMN16246548, study PRJNA631951) | gut metagenome | biome: gut microbiome; feature: rumen; material: fiber-attached | host: Bos | place: Iran: Karaj | collected 2018-10 | reverse complement strand
GACTTTGACTCCTGTATTCGTGGGTTCGAATCCCGCCATCCCAGCCATTTTCCGAAACTGAATATGATCCAGTAGCTCAGTCGGCAGAGCACCTGCCTTTTAAGCAGGGTGTCCGGGGTTCGAATCCCCGCTGGGTCACCACGAAAGAAATCCCCGAATGCCAATAGATTCAAGGCTTTCGGGGATTTTCCTTGTAGTGTAAAACCCCTCAGGGGCGATCCGGAATGCTGATGGTGACGATGGTGCCGCCCTCGGGGCGGGAGGAAATCGTCAGAGTGCCGCCGCTGATCAGCTCCAGACGGCCTCGGACGTTATTCAGCCCGATGCGCGCGTCCTGATCACGCTCCGCGCCGTGCTGCCAGCTGCCGCCAGACGCCTCCGGCGCGAAGGGCTCCCGAGCCGGGTCAAAGCCCGGACCGTTGTCCTCGATGACGACCTGACTGTTCTCCCCGACCCGGCGGGTGCGGATCGAGATGTGCAGAAGCGTGTGCTCCCGGCTGATGCCGTGCTTGACGGCGTTTTCCACGATGGGCTGAAGCGTGAGGGGCGGCAGGCGGAAGGCGGTGTGCGGCGTGTCGTATTCCACCTGAAGCAGCCCTTCGTAGCGCACGGCTTCCACGCCCAGATAGGCCTTGACATGCCGAAGCTCCTCCGGGAAGGGGATCGGCTTTTCCGCGGAGATCGCGGTGTAATTTGCCTGCAGATGGTCGAGGAAATCCTCCATGACCGGCAGGGTTCGGGGGGAGCCGTTTTTGCACAGGACGTAAATCGAGCTGAGGGTGTTATAGATGAAGTGGGGGCGGATCTGCTGCCCGAGCGCCCGGAGCCGCTGTTCGTACAGCTCCTTTTCCTGCTGCCGGAGCCGGCGTTCCCGGCCGAAGGCCTCGCTGACGAAGCCGGCGCCGCGTATGCACAGATTCAGCGCCGCCCAAAGCAGGGAGGCCGCGGCGAAGCGCGCGGAGCCGGTCAGCCGGATGACGAGAAGATCCACACCCAGCGCCAGCGGGAAGGGGAGGAGCCAGAGAAGCTCCCGCCCCCTGGGCCTGACCGCGAGAACGCAGGCCAGCAGGAGCGCCGTGCCCAGCAGCCCGTACCAAAACATGGATTCATACAGATCGCAGAGGTTCGCAAACTGCAGAAGCAGGAGCAGGGCCGCGCTGCCGAGGCAAATGCCGAAGGCGGCGCGGTTCGTTTTGCCGCCGCGCAGGCTGCCCAGAAACAGGAGCAGGATCACGGGCAGCAGCAGCCAGGCGCACGCCCCGACATACCAAATCGTTTTGTGGAGCCCATAAATATCCAGCGCCAGAAGCAGGGAGGGAAGCTGGCTGAGGTTCCACACGGCGGCGGTGACGGAGAGCGCGCCGAGATAGAAGCGCTTTCTTCTGTTTTCTAATGAATGCATCATTGACAAACTTACAATACTTTGAAAGGAAAACAACTGAAAATCATTGATTTTTCAGCGGACTTGTATTATAATTAAGTGATTATAATATTGAATTATGTAAAATGGAATCGGAATGCGCAATTTTCGGAAGTCGCGGAATCCCGACAGGGGCTTAATACGGTCCTTTCACGGAATGATTCGGAATCATATGACGCCGCGCGTTCCCTGCGGCACGGAGAAGCGATCAGCGGAGCGGCTGCGTTCCCGCTTCCAAAGACAGGCGGTCTCAAAACGCGAAAGGATATTGCAATCATGCTGCGGAAGAAGCTCAAATCGAATCACGGCGCGTCGCTTTCCATGGCCTTGTTGCTGTTTCTGGTCTGCTGCGTGATCGGCTCCGTCGTCCTTGCGGCGGGCACGGCCTCCGCCGGGCGCGTCAGCCAGATGACGGAGATGGACCGGCGGTATTACAGCGTTACCAGCGCGGCGGGACTGTTCCGCGATCTGCTGAACGGGCAGAGCTATTCCGTGATCCGCACGGAAACGAAGACGTTGACGGAAACCGAGACCGTAACGCTCAACAACGAAGGAACGGTCACGGCCGGCCCGACGAAGCACAGCGAAGAGGAAACGGCATATACATATGCGTTTACGTATAAAAACAGCACGGGGACGGAAACGTCCTTCACGCCCGGTTCAAGCTTTCTGGCGGACGTGATCCTCCGCTATGTCTACGGCGAGCCTATGGACGACTACGGCACGGAGGACGCCTGGGGCGCCGCTCCGGGCGGCGCCGGCGGCGCCTGGAATTTTACGACGGAGGTTTCGAACAGCGCGGACGCGCTGGACGTGACCGTACGGGCGCAGCTTCGTCCGGACGGAAGCCTGCTCCTGACCTTTTCCAATACGGAGGAGGGCGGCGATCCGTATACGATCACGCTGACGATGAACGCAGCCGTGAACGACAATTCCGCAGCGCCGGAGAGCGCGCAGACTTATACCCGGGATACGACTTCGACGGAGATCAGAGACGGCAGCAATCAGGTGACGGGCAACAGAGTCACCACGACGACGGTGACGACGACGACCAGAACCAAGACCACGACGCTCGTCTGGACGAGCGGCGCGCTCGGAAAGGTCGTTTCCGCTCCGTGACCGAAAGGAGGCGGCGGGCATGCGCAAGAGAATACGGGACCGCCTGAGGGACAGGGCCGGGGACAGCATCGCGGAGGTTTTGATCGCGCTGCTGATCTCCTCTCTTGGCCTGCTGCTTCTGGCGTCCATGATCTCCATATCGGTCGACATGGTCTCGGAGAGCAAGTCGCATTTTCACAGCTATATTGAGGCGGAAAACGTGCTTGCCGCCCAGGAGACCGGCGGCGAGGCGGATACCGTACAGATCAAATCGGCCGCGTCTGCGGTGCAGCTGACGAATGAGACGGAAGATACGATCCCGATCCTCTGCTATTCCAACGAAACGATCGGGGGAAAGCCGGTCGTATCCTACAAGGTGAACAAAAATGCTCCATAAATGCGGTTTTCGGATCCGGGACTGCTCCGGATTCACGCTTGCGGAGACCCTGCTGGTGGTCCTGATCCTTCTGCTGGTCACGGTGATCGTCGTGACGGGGATCCCGGCGGCGAAGGGAGCCTACGAAAGGGTCGTGAATTCCGCAAACGCGGAGGTGCTGCTGACCACGACGGCCGTCCGCCTCCGGGATGAGCTCGGCATGGCGACCGATGTCGTCGTCAGCCTCGACGGAAGCGCTGTCACATACACCAACGCCGCCGGAACCCCGTCGAGGATCTATCTCGACGATGGGGCCGAGGGGATCCGGCAGCAGGAATACGTCGGAATGAGCGACGCGGCGGCCTACGACCACCGGCTCATATCCGCGGCGGCCTCGAACAAGAATCTCTACGTGGTCTACGAACCGGCGATCGAATACAGCAAAGGCGTTATTACGTTTAAGAATCTTGCCGTGATGAACGGCGGGAATACGCTCGCGGGGCTTGAGACGCTGCAGATCCGCGTACTGGCGGACGTCGCGCAAGACCCCTGAATGGCGGTGTGATATGCATAGCAGACGCAGTCATAAAGGCTTTACGCTGGCAGAAATGCTGATCGTGATCGGCATCATCGCTGTTCTGGCAGCCGTGGCGTTCATCGGAATAATGAGCTATCTGCGCGGAATGACGAAGCTGGAGTACGACGGCTATGCGCGCGAGATCTTTGTCGCCGCGCAGAACCACCTCTCCATGGCGCAGAGCCAGGGCTATCTGGGCCGCACGGACTTCGGCGTGGAAGAGAAGGACGAGCACGGCAACGGAACGGGCGTGTACTACTTCGTCGTCGCGGAGAATCACGCCGAGACGCTCTCCTCCAACAGCGTGCTGAATCTGATGCTGCCCATGGCCGCTGTGGACGAGAACCTGCGGCTCGGCGGCAGCTATATCGTGCGCTACCACAAGGATTCCGGACAGGTGCTGGACGTGTTCTACTGGTCACAGACCGCCGATCGGTTCCGGCATTCCTACAGCGGCGAGTATGCCGATTTCCTGTCGAAACGAGAGGACAAGAACGCGCTGAAAACCTATGAGAGCGACAGATCCGTCATCGGCTATTACGGCGGCGTGGAGGCGGAAAGCCTGACCCACGGATCGGCGCTGACCGCGCCGCTGCTCCTCGTGAAAAACGCGGAAACGCTCACGGCCGTGGTGACCGATCCGAACTCGTCCGATCCGAACGCCAGACTCAAGCTGGTGATCACCGGCGTGACCAGCCGCAACAGCCGGGAGCTTCCGCTCAGTCCGACCACGGCGCTCGCCAACGTCAGCTATGACGCGCACGAGAAGAGATATACCGTGACGCTGGACGATATCACGGTCAACGGCCAAAAGTTTCATTCGCTGTTCGGCACGGGGGCCGATCCCCTGATCCCGGGGGAGAACCTCGTCCTGCAGGCGGTGGCTTACAACAATACAGAGCTGACCAACATCGCATACAGCGCCGAGCGCGCGACAAACAGCCTGTTCGCGGACGGCACGGATCTCGAGACGGCGAAGATCGGGTATTTCCGTCACCTCGAGAATCTGGATAACCATATCTCCGATCTCTCGTATTCGGTCGTCGCCTTGGTGCATATTACAAAGGCGGAGCAGATCACCGATATGACCTGGTCCGGCTTTACCGGCGCTGCCGATGCGGGCTGCGCCTATCTGCCGGTCAGCCCGGCGTACGGGCTGGAATATGACGGACAGGGCCACAGCATCCGAGCGCTTGCGGTGACGGAGACCTCCACGGGCAACGCGGGCGTATTCGGCAGTCTCACCGGCGCGAAGCTCAGCAACCTGAAGCTGACGGACTGCTCCGTCACGTCCGAGGACGGAAACGCCGGCGCTCTGGCCGGCTCTGTCACCGGGACGGTCGTCGAGAACGTGCTGGCGGTCAACAGCGGAAGCGGCGCATCCCCCACGGTGACCGGCACGGGCAGCGTCGGCGGCCTGATCGGCAGCGTTTCCGGCGGAAGCGTCTCCGGATGCGCTGCGGCTCTGGCGGTCTCCGGCGGCAGCAGCACCGGCGGCCTGATCGGCACGGCGGAGAGCGGCGCTTCGATCTCCGCCTGCTACGCCGGCGGGCACACCACAAACGGAAAATACGGCAAGACCGTCTACAACGTGACCGGCAGCGGCGCCGCGGGCGGCCTGATCGGCACGCTGCGCGGCAGCGCCGTCGAATACAGCTACGCCACCTGCTCGGCGAGAGGCGGCACAGCAGGCGGCCTGATCGGCACCGGCACGGACAGCGCCTCGATCACGAGCTGCTACGCCACCGGACTGGTGAAGGGCACGACGCAGGGCGCTTTCGCGGGGCTCCTGGCCGGAACGGCGACGGATTGTCATTACTTCAGGATCATCAACGAACGGGACGCCGAGGGCGGCGAGGACGGCAGCAAGGGCTACGAGTATCTGAAAGCCGTGAACGACGCGGATCGCTCGGGGATTGCCGCGCTGGACGGCAACAGGAGCGGCTATAATGCCGAGGCGGGCTCCGGCAGCGCCTCCGCCGTGCCCTACGACAGCCTTTTGAATCTGTACTATCAGGGAAAATTCAATCTGAAGTCGGTAGTACAGCTGGGCGGGACTGTTGCATCCGGCGGCTTTGTCGCCACCCATTACGGCGACTGGCCCGCGCCTGAGACCTGGGTCGTGAACCGGTAAGAACGGCTGCGCCTGATTTCCTCAATGCTCGGAAACGGAAGGTTTTTCCTATGAAACGTATTGCAAAACGGATCTTGTCTTTTCTTTGCGCGCTGTGCCTGCTCACGGCGTGCATGGGAGAAGCTTTGCCCGACGCGCTGACGTTCATGGCGGAAGCGATCACCACGGCGGAGCGCACCGTCACCGCTTCCGACGGGAATACATATCAGATCACCGTTACCTATGACAAGGACTCCGGCATCCCGGAGAACGCCGTGCTGTCCGCGGTCGAGCTGACGGAGGAAACGGACGCGCGCTACGGGGACTACGTGGCGGAAAGCGCGGCGGCGCTCGGCGAGCAGCCGGAAAACCTCTCCTTCGTGAAAGCCTTTGACATCTCCCTGTGCGATCCGCTGACCGGCGAGGAATACCGGCCCTCCGGCAGCGTGCGGGTCAGCGTCCTGCTTCTGGACCCGGCGTTTCGGGCGGAGGAGGGCGTCAGCGTCGTTCACCTCGGGGAGGAGCCGGAGGTGCTCGACAGCGCCGTGCGCGAAGAGGCCGTCGTCTTCGAGACGGAGAGCTTCTCCGTCTACGTTCTGGCCGGCGTTTATACCTGCACCTACTTGTTTTACGCGCCGATCGACAACGTGACCGTGACCGAGACCCCGACGGAGACGGGCTTCACGGTCAGCAATTGGGCCGGCGAGTATCAGCAGCTTTCCGTGAAGACGGGATCCGGGGAGAACGTGTTTTCCCAGACCGTCAAAAGCGGGGAGACGCCGCTCGTTCCGCAGCTTGCGGACCGCCCGGATCAAGTCTTCGCGGGCTGGTTCGAGGGCAGCTACTCCGGTACGGACGTCAGCTTCGGCAAGACCGCCTATGACTTTGACAACGCGGAGATCACGGAAAACAAGACCGTCAATCTCTACGCCCGATACAGCAGCTTCGCCCGTGTCGTTTTTCACGACCAGTACAACAGCGAGCTGGGGGATTATCCGATCGCGTACGTCCGCAGGGGGGAGCTGACCGGCGGCTCCGCCTCCGTGCGGATCGACGACGTCTCCGCCACCTACAGCGGCGCGGGGAACTATGCCTTTTACGGCTGGTCCGAAACCCCGGTGCAGACGCCCGGGAACACCGCAGAGCTTGTCGCGGGAAATGAGATCACCGTTACCGCGGACAAGGATCTCTATCCGGTGTTTCAGCCCTTCCGGTGGCTGAGCTTTTACAGCGCCTATACCGGCTCCGGCGCTACCTATGTGCCCCAGATCCTGTGCTTTGACGGCGACGGCCCGACGGAGCTGGCCGTACCCGAGTGGGAGGGCCGCACCTTCCTCGGCTGGTTCAACGGCGATCTGACGGTGACGGACAACGGCGACGGGACCACGACGGATACGGTCACGTACAGCACGCAGATCACGGACGCGAACGGCGCGCCCATCCCCGGCGTGGAGGGGGCGGGCATCAGGCTCTACGGCGGAAAACTCCTGCTCAGCGCGGATACCACCCTGTATGCCAAATGGGACGACGCCGCGGAAGTTGGCTATAAGGTGGTCGTATGGAAACAGAAGACCACGGACGCGGGGCAATATGACTTTGCGCAGTCCGCTCAAAAAACGGCGGCTGTCGGCTCGACCGTCTCCGTCGACGACGCGTATAAAACGCTGTCTTATCCGGGCTTTGCTTACAGCCGCTGCGACGATCCGGTCACGGTGAATCCGAGCGGCTATACGGTCCTGAACGTCTACTATGACCGGGAACCGGGGGACTACGTGCCCTCGGGGCTGGCCCATACCCTGCGCTTTCAGGATTCCGTGACCGGAACCGGCGCAAGCGCAAGTCTGCCCGCCGCAGCTGCCGTCGCCTATGAGACGCCGCTTCTCACGGGCAACAGCGGCGGAAGTTATGTCCCCGCGGATCCGGTTTCCGGCCGGGAGGGCTTCTCCTTCAGCGGCTGGTATGCGGACGCGCTCTGCTCCACCCGCGTGTTCTTTGACGAGAATTCCTACAACAAATACGCGTACGGCAAGGCGCTCTATACGGTGATGCCGGACGAGGATCTGACGATCTATGCGGGCTGGTCTGCGGAATGGTATCTCGTGCAGATCGACCCCAATTACGGCACCTTCAACGGCAGCGGCGGAACATGGTTCTGGGAGACCGTTGACGGCGATCTGGTCAAGGAGTACACGCAGGTCACCCGCGACTACATACCGTCCAGCTCGGGGACGTACTATTACGAAAAGCACGACCGCGCCTATTACGGCTATACCGGCGTCGAGTGGGACAAAAGCGAGAAGGACCGCGACGCCCTCTATACCACGGATCCCGGCAGGGCGACGGAGGATACGACGTTTGAGTCCGCCCCCGGCGTCTACGCCTACGCGGGCTGGTATGAGGTGCGTGACGACGGCACGGAAACGCCCTATGACTTCACGCGGCACGTGGATCACCATCTGACGCTGAAGCTGCACTGGAAGAAAACAGGCGTCTACTATGTGCATTACGATGCGGGGATCGGAACGCTGTCCGGCGAGCAGGACACGAACGCCTATGCCGATCAGGCGGGCGTACTGGTCGCCTGCGCGGCCGCGGCGCCGGCCAACTGGACGTTCGAGGGCTGGGTGGTCCGCGGCGACGACAGCGGAACGATCTACCGGCTGGGCGATACGCTGATCCTGGACGCGGCGCATTCCGTGACGACCGGCGGCAAGGACACGGTCTATCTGGAGGCGGTGTATTCCCAGCTGCCGATGGCAGGGATCGTCTATGACCCCAACGGCGGAGCGGTCGCCGCATCGGCGGACGCCGTGGACTTCGGCGCGCCGGTCGACTCGGGCGCACCTGCGCCGACAAAAAGCCTCTCCGACGGAAAAGCGACCGTCGGCGGGCTGCTCAACAACAGCGCTTTCAGGCTCAGCGACGGAACCGGCTTTTCCAACGGGGACTTGACGCTGGCCGGCTGGAGCCCGACGGAGACTTACAAGCCCGGCGGCGTCCTGTACGCGCCCGGCGGGGAATGCGGGGTCGACGGGGAAGAGCCCGCCGTCCTGTACGCCATATGGCAGGCGACGGCGACCTATCACCTGAATACGGAGAGCGCCTCGGCGTCCTGGGGCGGGGACTGGAGCGGCTATGACTATAACGCCGCAGAAAACACGTACTCGAAGACCGTCTATCTGGACAACGCGCTGACGGAGCCGGCTGACTTCCCGACGGACGCCGGGAAGCTGTTCCGCGGCTGGACGGAGACTGCTTCCGATCCGGATCCCGCGCTCTTCGACTTTTCCGCGGAGATCACCGGAAACGTCGAGCTCTATGCCTGGTGGAGCGATCCGATCCCCGTGGCCGTCCACGCGGTCGACGCCTCGGCGCAGACGCTTGCGGAAAAGACGGATGCCGACGGGTGGACGATCACCGGGCTGACGGTCGGCACGGCTCCGATCGAGCTGACGGCCTCGTCGCACGTCGAGATCCCGTCCGGCTCGGATTACGTCTACGCCTTCGCGGCGGTGAGCGCGGACATCGATTCTGTTTCCGAAGACGACGCGGTCACGAACGTCTTTTACAACACCGCGGAAAAGCAGGTGTACGTGACGGATCGGAACGGCGCCGCATCGCCGCTCGACGGCAGAGAGATCTATTTCGTCTATTATCGGGAAAGAGCGCTGACCGTCGGCTACCGGAGCATGGACGCCGCGAGCGTGCTCTCCGAGGCTGCCGTAGATGCGCTCGCGCCGAACTCGACCGGTACGACGCTGCTCGGCGAAAGCGATATGAAAGACCTTGTCGCGCAGCCCCTGGGCTGGGCGAGCGACAGCGCGCTCACGTACTATTCCTTTGCCGTGGGGAAGGCCGACGCGGGGAACGCGGGTGAGCTCTACGCGCTCACCGCAGCCTCCGATTCCGACGGCAGCCGGCCAACGCTGCGGATCCGAAACACCTGGCGAGGCTTCCGCTACTCCGTTGACGACGGCGCTTCCTGGGTGAGCTGCGGCTACGAGCCCGCGCTCTACGTGGTCTATTTTACCCGGCAGCCCACCGTCGTGACGGTTCTGGAGGAGACTCTGGGCACCGCCGCGGTCATGGATACGGAATTCGAATTCACCTTCGTCATTACGCAGACGGTCACGGAGAGCGGTTCCGACCCGGTGACGACCGTGCTGTTCGACAACACGGCGGAGCCGTATCTGCTTTCCGACGAAGAGGCGCAGTCCGCCATATTGTTCTACGACAACGACGGAACGACGGAGACCACGCAGACCATCACCGTGACGCAGGCGGCGAAGACCGGATTCTCCGCCTCTGTGGAAGCGGAAATAGGAACGGTCACGCAAGAGCAGCGGAAATGGACCTACACCACCGGAGCGGTGGAGGAGGATCCGACGGCCGTTTTCACCAACACGCAGTCGGATCAGACGGTGACGGTCCACGTGGCGCGCATCGACACGAACACGAACACCATCGTTCTGGACGACGACATGCGCAGCGCTTCGTTCAGCTTTCCGATCCTGCCCGGAGAGAGCAAGAGCCTGACCGGCACGCTGCCCGCCGAAACGGTTTTCAGCGGCGACAGCACGATATACGCTTTCGGCACGGTCCTCTATGGAACGGACGACGCCGGCGTCGTCACGCCCGTCAGCATGGAGGCTGCGTCCGCGGCCTTTTCGAAGGCGAGCGGGGACGCCTATGCGCTGAAGGTACTGGACGCCGACGGCGCGGAGCTCGGGAAGCTCGGCGGCGGCTTTAACGTCTATTATCTGTACTATCCGATGCCGCAGGTGCGCTACGTCCGGGAGGGCGCCGGCGGCGCGCTGACCGAGATCCAGGGCGCTCTGGACGGAAGCCCCGAGATCATGACCCACAACGAGGCGGGTATCACGCTCAACGGCGCGGAGGTCACGCAGGGACAGCGCTTCGCCATCCCGATGACCGGATTCCGCATCACGCAGGATATGGGCAGCCTCACGTTCAGGATGCCGCCGATTCTCGACGACGGGCTCCACGTCCGGTATCTGAGCTATACAAAGCTCGGCGCGGGCAACGCGAGCGACTTCGATAACGTCAGCAGTCTGGGAGAGAATGTCTCGGAGGCGAAGACGATGCAGCTCCGCGTGCAGGACAACGCGCTGCAGTGGAGCTTCGACGGTTCGGTCTGGACGTCCTTTACCGGCACGCCGACGATCTATGCGATCTACGGGGAACGCGGCTACGATCTGCAGATCACGAAATCGGTTCCCATCGACGTCGGCAGCGCTCCGAGCTTCACGGTCACGCTGCGCTCCGCGGCGATCACCCAGAGCAGCTACAGGATCGAGGGCTATTCCGAGAATCAGATCTCGGCAACGCCCGCGGACGGCAGTACGCTTGGCGAGATCGTGCTGACGGTCACCGACGGGACGAGCGTGCGCCTCAAGGGGCTCGGCCAGGGCAGCTATACCGTCACCGAGACGGGGAATGAGAACTACGTGCTCACGGCCAGATGCGGCGCGATGAACGGGGCGCTGGAGGAGACGGAGGTCCTCGAGAGCAGTCTGACCTTCAGTCTGAACAGGGAAAAGCGGCTGGAGCTGATCAACACCCACAAGGCGATCTGCAAGATCGTCGTCGGCGGAACGGAGATCCCCTTCTATACGCTGCAAAGCGCTTTCGAGTACGTCAAGGACGAGATCGTGACCACGGCGCCCGTCGAGGTTCTGATGCTGACCGATTACGTCATGCCGGCGTCGGATCAGCCGGTCGTTCCCGCCGGATATACCATCAAGCTTGGCACGGCAAAAACGGACGAGGGCGTTTACTGCTTCGACGGCGGCCTCTCCGGTACAGCCTCCGGCGCCGCCGTCATCAGAGCGGCGGACTTTACGAGCGGGCCGATGATCACGAACCGCGGAACGCTGACCCTCGACAACCTGACGATGGACGGGAACAACGTCGCTGCGGACAGCGCCATGCTCCTGAGCATGGGCGCTTTGAACGTGACGAACGGAGCGCATCTGAAAAACGCAGACAACACGACACCAAAGACCGGCAACGATCAGGCCGGCAACGGCGGCGCGATCCATGCCGCGAGCGGTACGGTCACGGTGTCGGACGCGACGATCAGCGAATGCAGCGCGGTCAACGGCGGCGCGATCTATTCCAGGGGCAGCGAGATCACCGTGACGGGTACGGTCACGGGTGCGGACACGCTGTCCGGCAACTCCGCGACCAACGGCGGTGCGATCTACTATAACGGCACCGGGACGATCAGCATCACCGGCGCCGCGAGCGTGACCGAAAACACGGCTGCCAACGGCGGCGCGATCTATGCCGAGACGGGCACGATCGCGGTGTCCGGCGGAAGCATGACCAAAAACTCGGCTGTGAGCAGCGGCGGCGCGATCTATACGGTCAACGGCGCGGTGAACGTCAGCGGCGGCGTCATCGGCGGCAGCGGCGCGGCGAACACGGCCGTCAACGGCGCGGCGATCTTTGTCGATACCGGTACGGCGTCCTTCTCCGGCGGCAGCGTGACCGGGAATACGGCCTCCGGCGGCGGCGCCGTCGGCGTGGGCAGCGCGTCCGCAAGGCTTTACTTCTCCGGCAGCGCCGTGATTACGGGCAATACCCTGAATGGGACCGGCGCGGCCAACGTATATCTGAATCAGGATACGGACGCGGTGATCAACGCGGCCGGGCTGGATGCCGGCGCTGCGATCGGCGTCTGCGTTGCCGACGCGCAGTCCTCGACGCGCGGTGTGCCCGGCGCAAAGTTCGGCGTTTATTCAGCCGAGGGCGGCATTGAGGCGTTCCATAACGACCGGCTGCCCGAAGTCACCGTGACGGCGGATACGGACACGAGAAGGCTCGTCTGGGGCAAGGCGCTCCAGCTTCAGGTCCGCTATATGGAGAAGTACAGCAGCGCCTTCCCGAAGAAGTCCGGCGGAAGCTGGAACGGAACGCAGAAATATCCGGGGAGCGACTGGGAAGTGAGCTACTTCCTTCCCGCCAACGACAACGCCGCCTCCGCCATTGCGGATGATCTGCGCGCCAAGTACACGCTGAACCTTACGGCGACCGCGGCTTTCGCCTGCGCGTTTCTGGATGACGGCGAAACCGCGATCGGCTACGAGAACTACGTCACCCGCGTGCATTGGGTCAGCGGCGCGGATTCCTGGCTGTTCACGAAGCGGGACGGCTCTACGGTGACCGGAGACAAGCTCGTTGTATACTTCTCCGAGCCCGCATACCTGAACATTGAGAACAACACCGAAGACACGCTGAATATCAGCGCGCTGACGGTGCTGGGCTATCCTGCGGTCAACACCGACACGCAGACCGGCTACGGCTACGTCTTCGCGGCGAACGGCACGGTGCAGGACAGCCTCCGGCCTATAACCGCGGGCGATCTTGTGCTGAGCGCGGGAAAATCTGTCAAGCTGCTGTTCCCGGGCGGACTGGGAGCGGCGTATACGATGGAGTACAGCTTTCCGTCCGGTCCCGCTACGGCAAGCGGCAATCTCAAGAACGAGAAGGGCGGCACCCAGGATATCCGATTCGGCGGCGCGAAGCCGATCTGCAAGATCGTGACGTCGGGAGAGATCTCCGGCGTCGGAAGCGGGGAGATCGCAGGCAAGGACGAGACGGATGAGGACGGCTATGCCTATCTGTTCTCCTCCCTCAGCCAGGCGGTGACGTTTGTCGGGGCGCACAGCCTGACAAGCGCCGTCATTGAGCTGCTGGTCGACTATCTGATCCCCGGCTCGGATCTTGTCAGCATCCCGGCAGGCCTGAACGTCACCTTCACCACGGCCATCGGCACGTTGGACGGAGACTTCAACTATTCGAGCAGCGAAGGCGCGCGCGCCACCGTCAGCCGCGATAACGGCAATACCAGCTCCTTCATCATCGTGCCGAACGGAAGCAATACGACGTCTCTGACGGTGAAGAACCTGATCTTTGACGGAAAGAACTATGCGGGCAACATCGACGGCGGCGTCATCAAGACGAAGAACTGCGCGGTCAGGGTGGAGAACTGCAAATTCCAGAACTGCATCGCGAAGAACGGCGGCGGCATGTACATCGAATTCGACGCCGCCAATACGAGCTTTGACGCGGCGAATGCCGCGGATTTGAGAGGAACCCTGTCTGTTGCGGGCTGCAATTTCACGAACTGCAGGTCCAACGGCGGCAGCCGCGAGGGCGGCGGCGCGATCTGGACCAACGCGCGGAAATTCACGGTCACCGGCGCGAAGGACGCGTCGGGATATTCGTCGGGCGTCTTTGATTCCTGCGCGGCGTTCGACCAGGGCGGCGCGGTGTTCCACCGAATCGACTTCAGTTATCCCCAATACTACAGAGAAAATTCGTATTCGACTTTCACGGACTGCAAGTTCTACAACTGCACGGCCCAGGCGGCCGGCGGGCTTGAGATCGACTCCTATCACGTCGCGGTGACAGGCTGCCTGTTCGAGCGCTGCCAGGGCACGAAGAGAAACTGCGGCGGCCTGAATCTGTTCATTCAGACCTCTGCAGACCCGCATAACGCGGACTGGGAGACGTCTGCCGAGATTACGGGCTGCACGTTCAAGGGCTGTACTGCCGCCACCAACGGCGGCGGCGTGCGCAGCCTGATGTACAGAACGACGATCACAAACTGCGTGTTCACCGACAATACCGCGGGAGAAAACGGCGGCGCGATCAGCATTACGAATACGAATGCAAAGGCGGCTCGTATAGAGAACTGCACGATCACCGGCTGCAGCGCGAAGAACGGCGGCGGCGTGTTTTTCGACGGCTCGAAGTGCAGCACGGGCGCGAGTCTCACGGTCTGCGGCGCGCCGGGCGCGTATACTTCCTCGATCACCGGCAATACGGCCGCCAACCGCGGCGGCGGGATCTACACGTTCTCCAATACCACACTGATCAACACGGAGATCCGGAACAATCAGACCGTAAGCGCGACCGTGGATAACGCGGCGGGCGTGTACATTACCAAGACGCTCACCCTCGGCGAGACCGGCGCGAGCGAGGATACGACGGTGATCACGGGGAACACAGCCAGCGGCGGCGTGGCCTCCAATCTGCACCTGTTGGGAGGCGACAAGGCCTCCAGCGTGGTCGTCAACTGCGATCTCTCCGAAGGGAGCCACATCGGCGTGACGAACCCGGGCAATGTCGCCCAACAGTTCGGCACGTCTCCCAATTCAACGAACAGTCCCTTCTGGAGGCCCTATGGCCTGTCCGATCCTACGCCGGATGATCCGGAGTATTATCCCACGTTTGTTTCGGACGTCAGTTCGGTTTATGGCATCATTGACCGTTCGGATGGGAACGGAGTCAAGATCATCTGGGCCGGGGCGCCGATCTGTAAGATTACCGATGCGGAAGGAAATCTGCTGTATCTCGATGGAGCCAAAAAGTATCCGGCAATCTTCGACGCCCTGGAGGGCGGAACAGCCGGCGCCTGGACAAGCGCTTTTTCCGTTCTCGGCGTGGCGAATCCGGTCCTGTATAGTGGGAACGGCGCAGCTTATACGACAAAGGCGTATACGATAGAGATGCTGATTGAAACGTATGAGCTCAAGAATACAGCGACGACTTATAAGGTTCCCAACAACGGCACGCCCCTTGAAATCACGCTGACCACTGCCGACGCTTCCGATGCCAGCTATCCCTATCGCGGGACGCCCGGCAGCACGGCTGTCATTGTTCGGAAAAGCGGCTTCGTCAAATCGATGTTTAATCTGGAAACGAGAATGACCTTTACGGACATCATTCTGGACGGCGGCGCAGCCAAAGGGCTGTCCGCAGACGCAAACGGAGGCGTTCTCAATATTACCGAATCCCGCTATGCCGGCGCGGTGCTTGGAACGGGAGCGATTATCAGGAACTCGACGACGACAGGCAACGGCACCGTGTACGTCGATTGGGGAGACTTCACCCTGGCCGGAGGAACGATCCAGGACTGCACTGCGAAAGACGGCGGCGCTGTTTATATGAGGTCCCGCAGGCAGACAAACCCGGACAGAGGCTTTCTGCGGCTGGATAGCGGCAGCATCCTCAACTGCACGGCGACGGGCAACGGCGGCGGCGTGTATGTCAACACGGGTGAGTTCACGATGACCGCGGTCTCCATCCGCGGCTGTACGGCGACGGGCAACGGCGGCGGCATCTGCTTTATGGCGGACGGACAGAATCCGACCATGTACTTCACAATGTCCGGCGGTACGATCAGCGGCTGTGAAGCGGCGTCCGGCGGCGGCGTGTATGTGAATAACAAAAAGGCCACCTTCAACATGTCCGGCGGCTTCATCATCGGCAATCACGCCGAGACAAGCGGCGGCGGGATCGCCGCGGGCGGCAACGACGTGAAGCTGAGCTTCTCCAAAACGCCGTGGGTGTCCGGCAATACCTGCGATGGGAGCGTCGCGGACGGCAATGCCTGCAACGTAGAGCTGAATTGGGACAAGAATACGGTCATCCAGACCGACGGGATCTGGAACGGCGCGCGTATCGGCGTATATGTGCCGGAAGCCGACAACGGCGAGAGCGCGACCACGTCCCTGTATGACAAGCACGGCGGAGAGGGAGACCGCTTCGGAACCTTCGGTAAGCTGGCGGACGCGTCCTATCTCTACGGCTTTGTGAACGATCGAAACGGGCTCAAGGGCGGTCTGCAATCGGGTACGAATCCCAGCGCTTATCAGGGGATCCACTGGATCAAGATCTTTTCGCTGGAGATCGTCAAGACGGTCGAAAGCTGGCGGGGCGCCGCCGACGACAACGAGGAGTTTGCCTTCAAAGTGACGCTGACCGGCACAGCCAGCGACGGGACCGTCGCCGAGACCATCAACAGCACGCCGTCCGAGCCGGAAAAGTACGGCGGACTGTACTTCGTCAACGGCATCGCCACACAAATGGTCGTCAATAACGGCGTAACGACGGAGCTCGTTCCGCTGAAGCTGAAATCGGGCGGGTCCGTGACCGGAGAGCGCCTGCCGCCAGGGCTGAATTATACGGTCGAGGAGCTTTTGACGGCGGCGCAGAAAAAGGCGTTTGCTTCGACGCCGGACGAAAAGATTTACGGCTATATCGGCGAGAACGCCGAGAGCACTACGAAAAACCGGTATCTGTCCACGGCGGAGTTTACAAATCTTCGGCCGATCTGCAAAATCACACGCGGTGATACCGGCGCGACGCTTTACTGCAAGACTACCGTTTCGTACAACTGGAACGAAGGCGGAAGCTCTGTGGTGAAGCAGTACGTCAAATACCTGCCCGCCGCTCAATTGACGCTGCAGGAAGCGTTTGAGATCGTCAATACGGGAACGACAAAGCTCTTTTTCCAGGGGAGCAGCGGGAATTATCTGGAGTATACGGACAGCAATTACCGCATCGAAATGCTGGCGAGCACCGGCATGGCGCAGGCGGCGTCGGTCAGCGCCGGGAAAACCGTGACGCTGACGACTGCGGGCACGGCGGCGGCCGAGCTCCCGTATCAGGGCTCGGGCACGACGGCGGTGATCTCGCGCGGCGACTTTAACGACGCGTCCATGCTCACTGCGAACGGGCATCTGCTGCTGACGAATATCTCGCTGGACGGCGCGAAGGACAACAGAACGGGCGTGACCGCCGACGGCGGCGTCGTGTATGTGCCGAACGGCGGCGCGCTGACCGTTCAGGCCGGGGCGAATCTGCGAAATTCCAGAACAAGCGGCAACGGCGGCGCGGTCTACGTGGCCGCAGGCGGAACGATGACCATGACCGGCGGCACGATCAACCTGAACGCCGTGACCGGCTCCGGCGATGGCGCGGGCGTTTATCTGGCGGAGGGCTCGTCTCTGCGCCTGTCCGGGAATCCGAATTTCGGCGGCCTCGGCATGCGCCCCAACGGCAGCCTCAATACGTCGACGGGCAATATTAAATCCGGCACGACACGCCAGGATATCTTCATTGCGGGCTACGCGGGCGACGACGGAGACCTGAGCGCGGCGTCCCTGACGGTTGCGGGGAACATCAGCTCCGGGGACGGAACGATCTGGGTCTGGGCTGCCGAATCGCCGCACTATAAGGCGGAGCAGCAATTTGCCGCTGTCGACGCCGGGGCCGGGATCACGGTCTCGAACGCGACGGCTGCCGCTTTCCGGAATGCACGGGACGACGAGGATACGATGAACACCACCGGCGATTATCTCCGGGGCACGATAGGATCGGGAGACCAGACGCACGTTTTCTGGAACGGAGTATCCGGCAGCCGGGCGGTCATTCTGAAAAAGGTCAGCAATACCTATGTGTCCGTACCGAACGCCGTGTTCACCGTATACCATCAGAACGCCGCTTCCGTTGTGAAGATCGACGACACGGAACTGAAAGACCTGAGCGCTCTGTCCTCCGGCGTGATCTGGTGCGGCATCCTGCCCTACGGCACCTACTACCTGAAGGAGACGACCGTCCCGAGCGGCTTCTCGCGGCTCAGCGACGGAACAAACTGGTTCTCTCTGACAGTCGATAAGGACGGCGTGGTCTGCTCCGGACCGCTGAGCGCCAAGCCTGCAGGCGCGGCATGACGCGCCGCTGATGCGCAAGGACACTTTTGAGAGACAACGAAAACAAAAAAAACAGAGCGCCGGTCCCGCTTCAGCGGGAACCGGCGCTCTCAGACTGTCAAAAAACCTGTGCCGCAGCAGGAAAACAGAGCAGCGGGGGAGCTCGAGGGGGCCAGGCCCGCCCGCGAATTGAATCGAAGCGTCACAAAAAGAGCTTGATAATCAAGCTCTTTTTGTGACGCTGCATTTTGGCATCACCAAAAAT
>JAEEGL012248291.1_pt1 | contig 18376 bp, 17 predicted proteins | sample 9134231 | NCBI WGS metagenome assembly JAEEGL01 (sample SAMN16246548, study PRJNA631951) | gut metagenome | biome: gut microbiome; feature: rumen; material: fiber-attached | host: Bos | place: Iran: Karaj | collected 2018-10 | reverse complement strand
TACTACAGATTATAAAGGCAGCGAAACGGAATTCTTAAAAACAACATGGCTCGGACTAAAAGGAAATGATACGTCCGATATGAGCGCGTGGCGCATTATCGGCGAAAAATTGCAATAGCGTCTTCTAATTCTTCTTGGATTATCAAAATTAAACCGTGGTTATGCCAAATTACTTCATTCAGCATAACCACGGTTTTTTTGACATAATATTTGTAATTGTTATTTCTTTCCAAGCGATTCAAGAAGCTCGTTCAGTTCGCTGCGCCTGCGTTCGATATCCTCTTTTTGCCCTTTATGCAATGCTCCCTCAAACGCGCCTATATATCTGTCGAGTATTTCCCTCTCGTCGCCTGTGCATTCCTCAAAGGCTATATCGGCACGATACAGGGTCAGCTTGTTTTCTTCCTGTTCACGGGGGCTTATTTTGAGATAACTCAGTTCTTCCATGCGCTTCTGCGCCTGTTCCTCCGTGAGCGTACTGTCTTTGCCGCGAATAATCATTTTCTTGGTGAATCCTGTAGAATTGACCTTGACGATGATTTCAAGCAGTGAATTCACATCGTAGGTGTAGGTCACGTCAATTGATTCCTCCCCGCGAGGCTTCGGGGGAACAGGAACACACAGTTCTCCCAAAAGAAGGTTGTTCTTTGCCATGCGGCTCTCTCCCTGTAGCACTTCCACACGAACCATCGACTGATTGTCATTCGCCGTATAGAACGTATGCACACGACTGACGGGAATGACGGTGTTGCGCTCGATAATCGGCATGAAATGACCGCTTTCCTCAAAATATCCGTTATTGGTCACTACCTCAGTTCCAAGCGTAAAGGGACAAACATCGGTGAGAATGACTTCCTTTATTCCCGCAGCGCGCTGCTTTATCGCGGAATTAAGCGCCGCGCCTATCGCAACTACTTCATCGGGGTTGACGTCCACACTCGGCAGACGACCGAACATTCTCGCTGCCAGCTTTCGCACGACCGGAGCCTTCGTCGCGCCGCCCACCAGCACAACCTCGCTGATATCCGAAGTGCGGATTCCCGCGTCGCGCAGACTTCTCTCCACCGGGCGCATGAGCCTTTCAAACAGCGGCTCGCAGGCTTCCTCATACATTTTTTCTGTCAGACGCAGAGTTTTGACATTACCGCCGATCTTACATTCCATCAATGCCGCAGGCGACGCGGAAAGCGCTTTTTTGCAGGCTTCGGCACGTTCGCGCAATTGCGCTCGTTCCTCGCCTGTCAGAGCGGAAAAATCCACTCCGCAGCGGGTGCAGAAAAGCTGCTCCACAATGTCGGTAAAATTTTCTCCGCCGAGGAAATTATCTCCCGCTACGGAACGCACTTCTATTATCAGTCCCGTGCGTTCCAGTATCGACACGTCAAACGTGCCGCCGCCGAGGTCAAATATGAGATACCGAGAATGCTCCTTTTTGTCAAGAAGTCCGTGCGAGACTGCCGCCGCTGTCGGTTCGTTGACAATGCGCTCAACTTTTAGCCCCGCCAGCTCTCCGGCGCGCTTGGTCGCCTTTCGCTGGCGGTCGTTAAAGTAAGCCGGAACGCTGATCACAGCTTCATCTACATTGCATTTCAGATAGGCTTCCGCGTCTTCCTTGAGCGAACGCAGTACGAACGACGAAAGCTCCTCGGCGCGGAATTTCTTGCCGCAAAGGTCGTATTCCCTGTCGGTTCCCATGCTCCGCTTGAAGACCGCCGCGGCTGTCAGCGGGTGACGAAGCCCGCGTGCAAGTGCGGTCTTGCCGACAAGCACAGTGCCGTCGTCGTCCACGCTCACCACAGAAGGCGTCAGATGTTCCCCCAGACGGTTGGGTATAATTCTTGCCTGTTTGCCGTCATAATAGGCTGCAAGACTGTTTGTGGTTCCTAAATCAATTCCTATAATCATTTCTGTAATTCCTTACGTAATTCCTTTTTGTGTTCCTTGCGGAGACGGCGCAGACGTACTCCGAAATCGCAATCGAGCGGAGAGTATTTCTGTCCCTCCAGACAGGCGAGGACGGCATTGTTGTAATCTCCGAGCACTTCGTAATATTCGGAAAGCGCGTCATAGCCGTCGATGCAGCCGCTATAGTTGCACTGGTCGCATAGTGGCGACGCAAAAGCTTCATCTATACATTTCTTTGCCTCTTCAAATCTTCCCATTGTAATATACAAAAACGCTTTCTTTGTGAGAAACAGCGGCTTGTATGTCGGATTTTTATCCGATGAAAGAATTTTCATTCCCTGCTCGAATAGCTCGTCTATGCCGTCGGTTCGACCAAGCACCTTACGGCATTTGATGGGAATATAACGCTGCATAATGCTTTCGGGATTCTTTGTGTGGAATTCTTCAATGTATTTCAGAGCCTTTTTGTAATCGCCGTGGAGGTAGAAATAATACGCGTAATCACGCGGCAGATCAGCGTTATCCTTAGAAACGGACTTGATCGAACGCAGCCATTTGCGGTCGTCGCCCGTCGCCATGCTGTAGCGGATAATATACTTGTAATACTGGTCTCCGAGTTCCTTCTTGTATTTTCCGATAAGCGCAAGAAATTGTCCGGCAAGTCCGCCGTCGAGCAGGTCGTCCGCCGCCGAGTTCAGATCGTCCGTACGATTGAATTTTTCATAAAGCTCCATGTGAAGCGCCGAGGCGTCAGCATACCTTCCCAATCGAACAAGCGCCTGCGCTACCAGCCTTTTTGCCCAAGGAGAACGGTCGCCCGCCATTTCCGCCGACTTCTGCGCCATTTTCAGCGCTTCGTCGTAATGTCCCCACCGCATCAGCATTGAGGCATAATTTTTGTAGGCGCGCTCATAGTCGCCGTCCATTTCGATGGCAGTCCTGAAGTGCTGCTCTGACTCTTCAAACCTTTCGAGCATACTCAGGCAGTTGCCAAGCATAACCTGACAAAAGGCGCTGTCGGAGCGCTGCGCCTGCTGTTCGTAACAGGAAAGCGCGTTAGGAATGTCATAAAGGTCAAAGTAATAGATACCGCCCATTCTTTCACAGACCGTCGAATGTCTGGGATAGAGTTCATAAACCTTCCTGTAGCACTCAAGTCCTTCCTCGTGCTTATTAAGCTTTTCGTCGAGAACATAGCCCTTGTTCATGAGAAGCAGACTGTAGTCATCGCGAATTTCCAGCCCGCGGTCAGCCATGGCTACAATTTCATTCGGGTCTGCGTCATGCTGAATCATGTAGTAGACCATATTGCTGTAAACTTCCCACAGCATTTCGCAGTCGGATTCGCCTTTTTCGTGCCTGTCAATGATCTCCTGCCAGATGGCCTTTGCCTCGTCCGTCTTGTCCTCTTTCGCGGCGAGGATAAGCGATTCGCAATACTTCACGCCGTCTGTATTGATTTCATTCTCCCTGAGCAGGTCGATAATTTCCTTAGCGTCGTCATATTCGTCATACGCAAGGAGTATTCTGGCGCGATAAATGTAGCTGCCCGCGTCCTTTTCGTATTCAATCGCCTGACCGAAGCTGTCGAATGCCTCCTGCATATTCCCTCTCAGATAATGCGCTCTGCCAAGCATATGATAAGACACGTACGACGGCTTCATCTTCACCATATGCTCGCAGACCTTCACCGCCTCGTCATAGTTGTGAAGCGCCGTGAAAATAAGATAACGCTCTTGATAAACACGGTATTCGTCAGGATCGGCATCCAGCGCTTCATCGGATTTTTTCAGTGCTTCATCATAACGCTTCAAATCGTACAGAGCAATACATTCCATCAACGCAATATCGCCAAGCTTGTTCTTGCGGCGCTTTTCTTTATCTGTCTGTCCCTCCGGCAGCTTATCCACATATTCACGCCAGCTTTTTGCGTGTCTCAGACAGCCCTCATAATCTCCTAAGGACTGGCATAGCTTGGTGTGAATATTCTCGTAATCGCAGCGTTCTGAAATATCCTCCGGCGCGGGAATATCCATAACTTCCTGAGCCTTCTTTTCTTCGTTATTCAGAAAGAGACTCCACGCGTATTCATATCTGACCTCAAAATCATCATGATTTTCCTCAAGCTTGGCGGCATACTGCTCAATGACCTTTTTATTTGCTTCATTCATTCCGTTGCGAATGGAAATATTATATGGTATGGCTTCGTTCAGCTCGATGAAAAGCTCCTTTGCCTCCTTGTACTCTCCAAGCTCCATTAGCGACTGTGCTTTATGATAGCGCATATTATTATTATTCGGCTCGGCTGACAGAATTTTGTCGTAAATTTCAATGGCAGCTTCATTCTCGCCGCGAGTGGACAGCATATCGGCATAGAATCCGGATATTTCCGTGTTATCTGGATATTTCTCGTAAAGCGACTTTGCGCGTTCCGTCACGTCGTCCGGCGCGGCCGTTCCCTCGGCTCTCATAAAATCATACCTTATATGAAGCAGCTCTCCGAACGGGTGAATTATTCCAGTAGCGTCAAGATCGTCAAGCGTCGCTTTGGCGTTGTCAAGATCGTTTGACAGTATCTCATCACGCGCTTTAAAATACAACTGGAAAAAGGGGTCAATGTCGCCTGTATTCTGCGGAATGAACATATCATACGGCACGCTCGACTCATTTTCTATTCCGCCTATGACAGCGTTGTCTATGAATTCACTCGGGAATTTTTCAATCAGCTCTTCCCTGCGCTCGCGCAGGTCAAACGCGTCGTTCAGAAGCTGCCATATTTCCCGCGGCAGACGCCAGTGATCCATCAGGTAGACCAACAGCTCTTCTAAAGCGTCGGCGCGGGAATCGAGACTATCGAAAACAGGATCGCTGAGAAGCTCCTTCCATTTCGACGCGTCGCAGCGGTCGGCAATGTGGGTGTACAATTCGTCAAGCTTAACCTTCCATCTTTCTACTGGAGTAAGCTCGCTCTCATCTTTTTCCGGCTCTTCCTGCTCCTTTGCGTACTTCAGCGCTTCTTCGTATTCGCTCCTGAGCGCTTTGAATTCCTCCGGCTTATCCTCCGGATTGACAAGCGGCAGCTTTTTATGATACGCTTCGTTAATCGAGTCTACGTCCTTGGTCTTTTCTATGCCTAAATACGTCCAGAATTCCATTTTTCATTATTCCTCCGTTTCATTTGCATTTACTACGCTGAATCCTGCCGCTCGGAGCAGACGGTTGTAAACTGCCATTCCCACCCCGTCGGTTGACGGACAGCGTGCGAATACTCTCTCCGCTCCGCGCTCGTCAAGCTCTCGCAGGGCTGTGAACAGCCTGTGCGACTGCGTGAGCGGGTCGTCTTTTTTTCCGTAGGTCACGCAGTTAACCGGAATGACCGATTCCTCGCCGTCAAAACATAGCGCAAATTTTTTTCCGTTCGGCTCACCGCAGTCTCCCGCCTTACCAATATATTTCAAAAAATCCACGAGCGTTCCTCTGACAATGGTTATCTCGGCTTTGGGGCTGTAATGCTTATACTTCATTCCGGGTGAAGCCGCCTTCACGCCCTCTTTTAGCTTTCCCATTACGGCGTCGTCTATTTCCAGCCCGCCCAGAACCTCCCGCAGCTCGTCGGGCGTAACCGCTCCCGGTCGAAGCAGTCTCGGAACAGGTCCGGCAAGGGTTACTACAGTCGATTCAACTCCGAAATTACATTCGCCCCCGTCGAGCACAGCGTCAATCCTCCCCCGCATGTCTTCCATTGTGTGACGCGCACAGGTCGGACTCGGACTGCCGGAAAGATTCGCTGACGGCGCGGCAAGCGGCACTCCCGCCGCGTCGATTATTTTCCGCGTCGTCCGCATGGAGGGAAATCTCACTGCCACGGTGTCAAGTCCGGCTGACACCTCGTCTGGAATGATATCGCTCTTTGGCAGAATTATCGTAAGAGGTCCCGGCCAGAATGCCTTAGCAAGAGCCGCGGCGTTCTCCGGAATTTCACTGACAAGCCTTTCCCACTGATTCAGGTGAGAAATATGCACAATGAGCGGATTATCCTGCGGCCGCCCCTTAGCCCTGAATATTTTAGCGACAGCCGTCCCGTCAAGGGCGTTCGCCGCAAGTCCGTAGACCGTTTCAGTCGGTATGGCGACAAGCCCGCCGCCGCGAAGTATTTCTCCGGCACGGGCTATATCGCTGTCTGTATTTTGCAAAAGTATAGTTTCCATCTGTTTTCAGCTTTTCGCTCCGGTCATTAATTATTTGTTATTTTCAAACAACGAGCCATCAGAAAAATCCCCGAACCAATGCATTCCGGAAGACGCTTCATCATCATACACAAGTCCCTCTTCCGTTATTCTGAATACATAATGATACTTGCCATCGGAGGTTTCCAGCGTCAGCCTGTCGCCTTCCTTGGTGAATTTGCCGATTCCGAGATAACTGCTGGAAGGAGAAAACACAAATTCAAAGGTTCCGTCCTCATTGAGCGTAATCTGCGATTTGTTTCCATCCTCGCCGAATGTGTATGTAGCTTTAAGCGTCTGATTGCCGCATGAACACAGCATTATCGCGCATATCGCTATTGCTGCTGTAATTGATATGATTCTTTTCATTGTGAATTCCTCCTTTCCTGAATATTCTATGCTCCGGCGCTCTCGTCTATCGAAGCTTTAAGCTGCTCCGCTCTCGCTGAGGTTATCAGCGCGTCAAATATCTCGTCAAGATCGCCGTTGAGTATTGCGTCCAGCTTATAAAGCGTCAGACCTATGCGGTGATCGGTCATTCTTCCCTGCGGATAGTTGTATGTGCGTATTCTCTCAGAACGGTCGCCTGTGCCTACCTGAAGCTTGCGCTCGGCGGCTATCTTGCTGTTCTGTTCCTCCATCGCCGCTTCATAGATGCGTGAACGGAGTATCTTCATTGCCCTGTCCTTGTTCTTGTACTGGCTGCGCTCGTCCTGACATTCCACTACTATTCCGGTAGGAATATGTGTGATGCGTATTGCCGACTCGGTTTTATTGACGTGCTGTCCGCCCGCTCCGCTCGAACAGAATGTGTCGATTTTGAGGTCGGTAGGATTTATCTCAACGTCAACCTCGTCCACCTCAGGCATGACCGCTACTGTCGCTGTTGATGTGTGGATACGTCCCTGAGTTTCCGTCTCCGGCACGCGCTGGACACGGTGAACCCCGCTCTCGTATTTCAGCTTGGAATACGCCGATTCGCCGTTTACAATGAAGCTTATCTCCTTGTAACCGCCGAGTTCCGTTTCATTTGCGTTTACAACCTCTACTTTCCATCCGACGCGTTCAGCGTACATAGAATACATGCGGAAAAGCACGCCCGCGAAAAGCGCCGCTTCCTCGCCGCCCGCGCCGCCTCTTATCTCCATGACAACATTGCGGTCGTCATTAGGATCCTTGGGCAGAAGCAGAATTTTCAGCTCGTCCGAAATAACTGCTAATTTTTCCCGCGCTTCGTCAAGCTCGCTCTCAACCAGCTCACGGAAATCCTTATCGGATATTCCATCGTCGAGCATTGACTTTGATTCTTCCTCTATCGCCTTTGCGCTCTTGTATTCACGGTATTTTTCCACAAGCGGCGTAAGATTCTTGTATTCCCTCATGGTGTCGCGGTAGAGCGCGTTGTCGTTAATCAAATCCGGCTCGCAGAGCTTCTTGCTGAGTTCCTCGTATCTTACTTCTGCCGCCGACAGCTTGTCAAACATTTTTATTCAATCCTTTTTGCTTTTATTTATTCCAAATCAAAATAATTCATGAATTATTCTTCTGATTCACGGATAATCTTTTTGATATTCTTCTCGATCTTAACACGGGCAACCATGACTTCATGCCCGCAGCCTTTGCATTTTATCTTGAAGTCCATGCCTACCCGAAGCACGTCGAATTGTCTGCTCCCGCATGGGTGGGGCTTCTTCATTTCAAGAATGTCGCCGACTCTTACGTCCATTGTCATTACCTCCCGCTAAATTGTAATGAATCCAAGCGCGCTCGCAATCGAACTCGCCAGAATTATCATAAGGAAAAATGGCGCGATATATTTGGTTACAATATAATACATAGGCTGACGGCGGAATTTTGACGAGAGCTTTACTTCCTTCGCCACACCGTCAAAACCTATTACCCTGATGATCAGTATGCAGACGAAAAAGGCTGAAACCGGCATCATTACCGAATTTGTAAGAAAATCAAAGAAATCAAGAATCTGCATTCCGAATATTCTGACAAAGCTCCAAATGCCATAGCCGAACACGCTCGCTGTGCCTAAAATCAGCGATACGCAAAGCACAATCAGACTGCTGACGACCCGGCTGAATCCAAGCTCTTCGGCAATTGTCGCGGTACACGTTTCAAACAGCGAAATGGCGCTCGTGAGCGCGGCAAACAAAACCATCAGAAAAAACACATTACCGATTATATTGCCTAATCCCATGCTGTCAAATACCTTCGGAAGCGTAATGAACATCAGCGACGGTCCCGCCTTCAGGGTTTTGATATCTCCTCCGGTAAAAGCAAAGACCGCCGGAATAATCATAAGTCCAGCAAGTATGGCAATTCCGGTATCAAACCACTCAACACGCGTTGTATTCTGTTCGATATCGGATTCTTTTTTGAGATAGGAACCGTAAGTGATAAGAATTCCCATAGCAAGCGAAAGCGAATAGAACATCTGCCCCATTGCCGCGACAACAGTCATTATGGAGAAATCCCTGAAATTCGGCACGAGGAAGTATTTTACTCCCTCAAGCGCGCCAGGACGCGTAACGGAATATACGGCGGTGATAACAGCCAATATCACCAGCATCGGCATGACGACTTTGCTGACAGCCTCTATGCCGTTCTTCACACCGGCAATGATTACAAGGAACGCTGCGAACACAAACACAACAAAGCATATTTCCGCCACAAACGAATTACTAATAAACGAGCCGAAAAATTCATCTTCCGCGGCTTCGGCAGCATTTCCCCTGAGATACTCGGCGACATATCTTACAACCCAGCCGCCTATTACGCTGTAATACGGCAGAATCAGCATGGGGACAACCGCGTTGATCCCGCCTCCGAATTTCAGCCATTTTTTACTCCCGAACGCGCTGAACGCGCCCACAGGACTCTTGCCTGTCATTCGTCCTATGGCTGTTTCGGATATAATCATGGCATAGCCGAATGTCAGCATGAGTATGAGGTACACCAGAAGGAATATTCCCCCGCCGTATTTCGCGGCTAAATAAGGAAAACGCCAGATATTTCCCAAACCAACGGCAGAACCGGCAACGGCTAAAATATACCCGACATTTCCGGAAAATGTGTTCTTTTGCTTTTTGGCAGTGTTGCTCTCTGTAGATATAGCATCTTTTTTATCCATAATTATCCCGCTCTTTTCTTTCGATCACAATATAATGTCATACGATATGCGAATATCGGTTACGGTATCGCTCTCCTTTTCCATATAAAAGACCATACAATAGTAATCGCCTGAATATCCGCTCTTGTCGGCGTTCCATTCGAGAGGATTGTAATAATAATATTCCATCATATAGCTATTGTCAAGATCCTCGCCATAGCGTTTTATATACGCGCACTCGATAGCGTCCTTGGGTTTGTATTCGAGGAAGAGCGAGGCATTGATATCCCCGTAAATATAATCGCCGCAGGATTCCTCTGTACCGTCAAAATATAGCGGCTGAGGGTCTTCTTCATGAGTGAAGGCATTCAGCACCTCGTCCTTTGTGCTGCCGACGTGCAGCCCTCCGACAAATTTCACCGTTTCGGAGTCCGAGGATATAGTGCCTAATGTGTAATCCTCTCCTCCGTTTACATCATAAAACGTTAGATTAATACCGTCATATTCCATCTTGATATACGCGCCGTAGATGTTATTATCCTGTGTGATAAGCTCTTCGCTCTCAGGATCGCCCAGAATCTTCTTTACATGATCGGGAGTCATGCCGATTCTCACTTCGCCGATTCTCGCGTCGTCTATACCGAATCTGTGCGGAGTAAATGGTTCGGAAGAAGCCGCGTCGTCATTCGGCACGGCAGGATGGACTCCCGGGTTGCAAGCGGTCATAACGCTTGAAAGCACGATCGCAGCTAAGATCAGACTGATTATTTTTGTTGTTTTTTTCATGACGTCATTCTCCTTTTATTTGAAATCTTCACCGTTTTCAGTGAGTATTCTTTCCCGTACTATATCGCATTTATCGAATTCGATTGAATTTGCTCCGGCAAATCCGTTCAGAATAATATTCGGATTGATATTTACGTCGCTCCCCGCCGGAAGCCTTATCGTAAGGACAGCGCAGTCGCCGTCGGACACGGCTTCATACGACAGGACATGCGGCTTTACGTCTATATCAACGAGCTGCTTCTTTTTGTTCTTTTTCTGCACTGTTATTTCAGCCTGAGAAAGATACCTTTCTATCAATTCCTTTAGCTTTGCGCCGTCGATTCCTTCAACCGCAAGTGTTACGCGGTATAACGCGGATTTTATCGCTGTAGCTTTCTCGAACTGATAGTCAACATTAGTAACGTAAATTCCCTCGCACAAAGCGGAATTCAGCCGGTCCTTCACCTCGTCAAAAGGCATGTCCTCAGTAAGCCTTACGTCCATTGACTCGCTCATTCCGGACGTTCCCAGAGAGAGCGGAAGGGCAAACGTCATGAACGGGTGCGGGTTAAAGCCCTCGGTGTACCATATCGGCACTCCTGCGCGGCGAACGACGCGTGTCATGCAGCGCATTAGATCGAGATGCGACATATATTTGGACGGACCTTCCTTTACAAAGAAAATTCTTATCGGCAGACAAAGCGTTCCCTGAATGTCAACCACGTTTTTCATTTCTTTTCTTAAAGACACTGCAAACACCTCCTGTCAGTCTGGCAGCCCCGCAATTGGCGCATTTCAGTCGGCAATGCGGCGTAGTCTCGGCTGCGAGCGCCTTTTTATGCTCTCTGATGAGAAATTCCTTTGTTATTCCGTAATCGAGATGATCCCACGGAAGAATTTCATCATAGCTCCTGCGTCGGTTGGCGTAAAACGCCGGATCAATTCCGCACTCCGCAAAAGCTTCAAGCCACACAGCCAGTTTAAAATATTCGTCCCAGCCGTCAAAACGGCAGCCCTTTTCAAATGCGCGGATAAGCACGCGAATGAGCTTTCTGTCGCCACGGGCAAATACCGCCTCCAGAAAGCTTGTGTCGGCGTCGTGCCAGTTAAGCGTGATCTTGCGGCTGCGGACGCTTTCCCTCAAATGCTGCTGCTTTTTGTGTATCTCGTCAATGTCGTCCTGCGGCTCCCACTGGAACGGTGTGAACGGCTTCGGCACGAATGTTGACGCGCTGGAGGTGACATTCACTCCCTTTCCCTTTGGCTTGTTCGGGTTGCGGTAGAATTCGTCAACCACCTTCTGTGAAAGCTCTCCTATCCCCTCCACGTCTTCGAGAGTCTCGGTCGGCAGTCCTATCATGAAATATAATTTAACGTTCGTCCAGCCGCCGTTGAACGCCGTCCGGCAGGTATTCAGCACCTCTTCCTCGGTGACGTTCTTGTTTATCGCGTCGCGGAGACGCTGTGTGCCGGCTTCGGGCGCAAATGTCAGACCGCCGCGCCGTACTTTTTTGAGTTTTTCGGTGAGTTCGTCGCTGAATCCGTCGATTCTCAGCGACGGCAGAGAAATGCTCACCTTGCTTTGCTCCGTCCAGTTAAGCATATTGTCAAGCAACTGCGGAAGCTCGGTGTAATCGCTCGAACTGAGCGAGGAAAGCGACACCTCGTCATAGCCTGTAGTACCGCAAAGACTGCGGCTCTGCGCGTCCACCGTATTATAATCCTTCTCGCGGTTCGGACGGTAGATATATCCCGCCTGACAGAACCGGCAGCCGCGTATGCAGCCGCGGAATATTTCAGTAACCGCACGGTCATGGACGATTTCAATTATAGGCACAACAAAATTTTCCGGATAATATACCTTGCTCATATCCTGAATAATCCGCTTCTGAATTGTCGCGGGTGCGCCGTCCTTTGGAACAAAGGCGGAAATTGTGCCGTCGTCGTTATAGCTGACGTCATAGAGCGACGGAATATACAGCCCCGGAATGTCCGCTGCCTCGCGCAGGAATTTCTTCCTGTCGAAGTGTCCGCTCAGTTTGTGCCGTCGGTAGAGATCGAACATTTCTATGCTTACCTCTTCTCCCTCGCCAAGCGATACAATATCCGCAAGCTCGGCAAGCGGTTCGGGATTGCACACGCATGGTCCGCCAAGAACGATTATCGGATCTTCATTCGCCCTTTCAGCCGAAAGAAAGGGAATGTCCGAAAGGTCAAGCATTGTGAAAATATTTGAATAGCTGAGTTCGTATTGCAAAGTAAAGCCCACAAAGTCAAAGCTCTTTATCGAATCTCCGCTCTCCAGACCGTAGAGAGGTACAGAATGCTCCTGCATTTTCTCTTCCATATCCGGCCACGGAGCAAATACCCTTTCGCACCATACGTCGGGAATTGAATTATAAAGTCCATAGAGTATCTTCATGCCGAGGTGCGACATGCCTATTTCATACACGTCGGGAAAACAGAACGCGAATCTGATATTTGCATCTTCCCTGTTCTTCACAACGCAATTCGGTTCTCCTCCAACATATCGCCCCGGTTTTTCCACACTCAGCAGAAATTTTTCAATATCTTTTCTGACCAAAACAATTCCTCCGATTATCAGCAGTTTTTTCTGATTACTTTATTATACTATATATTCTACAATACTTTAACAGAATTTGCAATACAAACAAAGGACATGCCCGAATAAAAAGCACATCCTTTTAAAAAATTATTATGTGTTCTTGTCAACCTGCTTGAATGTCTTTAAATTCCCGCTTTTAAGACTGCGCCTGTCAAGCTCCGCGTAAACGTCCTCGAGCGGAATGCCTCGCTTTACCATCAGCACCATGAGATGATAGAGCAGATCGCTTATCTCTCCCACAAGATCGCTGTCGCTGTCATTCTTGGCAGCGATTATCGTTTCGGAGCATTCCTCTCCAACCTTCTTGAGAATTTTGTCGAGACCTGTGTCAAGAAGATAACATGTATATGATTTTTCCTGGGGATTGTCCCTGCGCTCTATCACCGTATCGTAAAGCGCTCCGAGAACATCGTATTTTTCATTCTGCATTTTAATTATTTCTCCTTTTTTAATTAACGTAGATTATTGTCACTCTTTAAACTTCCTGAATGAAATGGGCTGGAAAAAACACGAATGATTGCCTGTGTGACAGGCGGCGCCTGTCTGCTCCACCCGTATCAGGAGTGTGTCGTCGTCACAGTCCCCGCTTACGGAAACTATCTTCTGATAATGTCCCGACGTTGCTCCCTTGTTCCAAAGCTCGCCGCGTGAACGGCTCCAGAACCATGTGCGCCCTGTTTCCAGCGTAAGCCTGAGCGATTCCTCGTTCATGTAGGCAAGCATAAGCACCTCTCCCGTGGAAGCCTCCTGAATTATAGCGGGAATAAGCTCCGATTTGGCAAAATACCGTGACAAGTCTCTCGGCTTGTCAGCTTCGGCTATTGCGTTTGCAAGATTCAAGTCTCCGGTATACAGCGCCTTGCCGGCGATGGCTCCGTAAAGCCCGCTGTCCCGAAGCGCAATTATGTCGCCAATTCCCGAAATTCCGCCGCTTGCCACAATGTCGCATGACACCGCGCTGTTGATTTCCGCAAGCTGTTGAAGATTCGGACCGGTAAGCGTTCCGTCGCGGGAAATGTCGGTAAAGATAATTGTCTTTACACCAATCTTTTCCATCTCAACAGCCAGATCTGTAAAATATACGTTGGAAGTGTCTAACCAGCCCTCAGCCGCTACCATTCCGTTTTTCGCGTCCATTCCTATCGCAATCCTATCGCCTTATTTCGCCACAGCTTCTCGTGTAAAGTCAGGATTCTTTACAGCAGCGGAACCGAGAATGACCCTCGCAATTCCGTTAGACAGGTAATAATCCACAGCTTCCATGCTGCGTATGCCCCCGCCTACTTCCACATTAAGTCCTGTTTCTCTCGCCACACTTATAAAAATATCCTTGTTGACAAGCGCCGCGTCCTTTGCTCCGTCCAAATCTACCATATGTATCCACTTTGCTCCGGCTGCCTCAAAGCTGCGAGCCGTTTGCAATGGATTCTCCGCAACCTTGTGTGCTGTAGAGTAATTTCCCTTTACAAGCCTTACGCAGTTTCCGTCCTTGATATCTATTGCGGGGAAAATAATCATTTTTTGCATTTGCTCCTTTGGATTTTTTACAGAACACCCTTTGTGGAGAGTGTATCCTTATATTCAATCTTAACGGCAGCTTTCAGCGCGTGCGCTACCGCTTTGAATATTGCCTCGATTATGTGATGAGAATTATTGCCGTAAAGCGATTTTATATGCAGCGTAATACCGGAGTTCATTGCAAAGGCGCGAAAGAATTCCTCGGTAAGACAGCAATCGAAGTCGCCGCAGCGCCACTGCGGAAAATCCGCGTCGAATACAATGAACGGTCTCCCGCTTATATCCAGAGAACAGAACGCAAGTGCCTCGTCCATCGGAATGTAAAAGCTGCCGTATCGCGCAATTCCTTTTTTGTCGCCTATGGCAGACGCAAACGCCTGACCAAGAGCAATTCCTATATCCTCGGCTGTGTGATGTCCGTCAACATCGAGATCGCCTTTGCACGTCACCTTCAGACCGAATCCCGAATGCACTCCGAACGCCGTCAGCATGTGATTCAGAAATCCTATACCGCTGTCTATTTCAACCTTGCCTCCGTCAATATCGAGGCTTACAGAAATATCCGTCTCACGTGTGGTTCGCTCAACTTTTCCGATTCTGTCAATAATCAATGTCATCACCGCCAAATTTGAGATGTTTATTAAGCAGGCGCACAACCTCTGAATTCTCATATTCCGTCCCACATGTTATACGAAGATTATTCCCCATGCAGCGAACGATTACACCCTCGCTCTTCAACGCCTCAAACACTCTGTCTGCCTCGCCCTCCGGCAATCTTGCATAGATGAAATTAGCTTTGGGTGCGTGGAACATAAGCTGATAATACTCGAAGGGCATATCACGCATGAGCGAATAAAGCTCATTGCGAGATTCAATTACCGTCGCTGTCGCACGGTCAAGCTCCTCGGGGTGGGAAAATAACACTGCCGCGGCAGCCTGCGTCATGGAATTGACATTATATGGGGATTTTGCGGCACGAAGCGCGTTTGTTACCGCTTTATTGGCAACAGCAAAGCCGCAGCGTATTCCCGCCATACGCAGCGCTTTGGAACAGGTTTTCAGCACAAGCAGATTGTCGTACTTTTCTACGCAATCCAGAACGGATTGATCCCAGAAGTCCATATACGCTTCATCGACTACAACAAGACAATCCGGCGCACCCTCCACAAGTCTGAGTACCTCGGAACGGCAGAGTCCATCTCCTGTGGGATTGCATGGATTTGAAAATATTGCCATTCTCGCACCCTCGCGGTTAATGATGGCAATAAGCGAATCAACATCAATATTGTCAAAGCGATTCTTTTTGTATTCTATGCACTCATTCTCCGCAAGATAGCCATAACACTGATACATAGAAAAATCAGGCGATGTGTATACCAGCTTCTCGCCCTTTGACATCATCACCTGTGTCAGCAGCGTGAGAAGCTCGTCCGAACCGTTGCCGACAGTGACAAGCTCCGGTTTGACGTTGTAATAACGTCCGAATCCTTCGCATACCTCCGCGGCGAGCGGATCCGGATAGCGGTTGAGATGCAGCTCCGATATTCGCGCAAGCATTTCTTCCTTTATTTCCGGAGATATTTCCAGAAAGGACTCATTCGCGTCAAGGCGTATCCTGTAATTGCCGCTTATCGGTTCATAAGGTTGCAAATTGCGAACCTTTTCATTTATTTTATAGGACATGTTATTTCTTCCTTTGTTTTCTCACTGAGTCTATATAGTAACTTATTCAAATCTGACCTTTATCGCGTTGGCGTGCGCGGTAAGGCTTTCGTTTTCGGCGAGTCTTACTACATCGTCCTTAACGTCGCGGAGAGCCGGTTCATTATAATAAATAAAGCTGGACTTCTTAATGAATGTATCTACAGACAGCGGAGAGAAGAATCTTGCCGTTCCGCTTGTCGGAAGTACGTGATTTGGTCCCGCAAAGTAATCTCCCAGCGGTTCCGGAGCGTAATTTCCCAAGAATACGGAACCGGCGTTATCCAGACGTCCTACATATTCCATGGGATTCTCAACGCATACCTCAAGATGCTCCGGGGCAAGCTCATTCGCCATTTCAACAGCGTCGTCAATGGATTCGCAGACGATAATTCCGCCATAGTTTTCAATGGATTCCTCTATTATCTCACGGCGCGACATTCCCGCGCACTGCCTTTCAAGCTCTGCGTCGGTTTTTTCGGCAAGCTCCGCGCTTGTGGTGACGAGAATTGCCGATGCAAGCTTATCATGCTCCGCCTGACTCATGAGATCGGCTGCTAAGAATTTTGGATTCGCTGTGCCATCGGCGACAATCAGAATCTCGCTCGGTCCAGCTATCATATCTATATCCACAGAGCCGTAAACAAGACGCTTCGCTGTGGCTACAAATATATTTCCGGGACCTACTATCTTGTCCACCTTTGGTATTTCGGCTGTACCGTAGGCGAGCGCTCCTATTGCCTGCGCGCCGCCGCAGAGGAAAACCCTGTCAACTCCCGCAATTGCCGCGGCAGCCAGAATGTTCCGATTTGCCTTTCCGTCCTTGCACGGAGGCGTCACCATGATTATCTCCCTGACTCCGGCAATTCTGGCGGGAATAACATTCATCAGCACCGACGAAAACAGCGCTGCCGTACCGCCAGGTACATAAACCCCCACCCTGTTCAATCCGCGTATCCTCTGTCCGAGAATAACGCCGTTTTCCTTTGGCGTAAGCCAGCTCTGCTGCACCTGTCTTGAGTGAAAATCCTCAATATTCTTCGCGGCTCTCTTCATCGACGCGATAAGCTCTGCGTCGCATTCGTTTTCGGCTTCGTCTATTACGCTTCTCGGAACCTCATAATATTCCGGCTTATCCGTATCGAATTTTGCGGTGTATTCCTTTACGGCTTCGTCACCTCTCGAACGTATATCGTCGAGCATTGCCGTGACAATTTCAGTAACCCTCCGGTCGGTCTCGCCGCTTCGCTCCCTGAGCCTTGCGAGAAACTCCCTTTCAGCGGTTCCGTCCGCCTTGACTATCTTTATCATTCTTTTTCCTCCTCAAAACATCAGACAAATCTGCGCGTTTTTATGCGCGTCAGCATTCGTAAATCATTCGCCATTCACTCGATTTTTCCCCATGCCCGCCCTCACGGAACGCGGTCAGTGCAGCGGTAATAAGCGTTAATCCATAACGATGCGTTTATACGCTGTCGGGGCATAACAATTCTCAAAAGGGATAAACCCCGCGCCTGCCCTGAGGCGCACCTTATGTAGCAGCGTACGCCGCTGCAAAGCGTTTGCACTCGCCCCGCGTTCCGTTACCTCATTATTTTATTATTCGCTTTCTTTCAGATCAGTCGTCCAGTTGGTCTGCTGAAGCGCATTGTCAAGCAGCCTGAGCTGTTTCGACATTTCGTCGGTTTCCATTTGAAGCTTCCTGACCGCTAATGTAGGAAGTATCTTGATCTCGGAATTTCTCGCACGGTATGCCGAACGGCTCGATGTGTTGACAAGATCACGGTATATCGACAGCTTCACGGTCAGAGCGTCCTTTTTGGCAATCATCTCCGTAAGCGTCTGACCGTTGACAACGGTTCCGCAATTTGTTGTATTAATGCGGCTTATCAGCCATTCCAGTCTGCTTACACATTCGTTAAGCTCCTTCAGCAAATCCTCAGGATTCTCGGAAGGCTGCTCGCCCTCCTGCACAAGGGCGTTGTTTTCCAGCCTGCTCCTCAACTGCTGTATACGGATATTCAGATCCGCTCTCTCCTGCAATGCCTCAGCTAATTTCACTGCAAATTACCTCCGTTATTTCTGACTGCCAAACCAGAAGTATACCTCGTCGCCCGGCTTATATGTGAACATCACCGAACGGCTGTTCGGCGAGCAGAGACATGTCGCGTTGTAATCGTCGCCGTTCATATTATAGGCAAACATGCTGTGCTCGCTCTCATTAATCTCGGCATATTCACCTATCGGTCCGTCGCCGTCTTTCATTATGAACGCAACTGTTATATCTTTCCAGTGCGACTGAGCTACACGGGTCGAAACGTCAAATATATAAATATCTCCTTCAAAATTTATTTCCCTTTTTTTGGAAACATATTTATCCAGAAGTCCCATGTCCTTGCTTTCCATATTTTTAAGGATATTCTCTTTTACCTTTTCAGAATCATCAACAGGTATCAAAGAAAGATCACCCTTCTGGAAGCGAAAGTCATGAAGATGACAAACATTTCCATAAAG
>JAEEGL012166528.1_pt1 | contig 18376 bp, 17 predicted proteins | sample 9134231 | NCBI WGS metagenome assembly JAEEGL01 (sample SAMN16246548, study PRJNA631951) | gut metagenome | biome: gut microbiome; feature: rumen; material: fiber-attached | host: Bos | place: Iran: Karaj | collected 2018-10 | reverse complement strand
TCCACATTTTTTCATACCAATCCATTGATTCTTCTGGTTCACAGATAACAATCATTTCTTGCTTTTCAAATTGGTGAACTCTATATAGTCCTCTTTCTTCTAGACCATGAGATCCACCTTCTTTTCTAAAGCATGGTGAATATGAAGTCATGTGAATTGGTAGTGTTGTTCTATCAATTATTTGATCTTTAAATTTACCAATCATACTGTGTTCAGATGTACCAATTAAGTAAAGGTCTTCACCTTCTATTTTATACATCATGGCTTCCATTTCTGGGAATGACATAACACCAGTAACTACATCAGCATGAATCATGAATGGAGGAATTGCATAAGTAAATCCTTTATCAATCATGTAATCTCTTGCATAAGCGATCATTGCTTCATGTAATCTTGCTACATCTCCTAGTAAGTAGTAGAATCCTTCACCACTAGTTCTTCCTGCTGCTTCTTTATCCATACCATTTAAGTTGTTAATAATATCTGCATGATATGGAATTTCATAGTCAGGAACTACTGGTTCGCCAAATCTTTGTACTTCAACGTTTTCTGTATCGTCTTTTCCAATAGGTACAGAAGGATCAATTATGTTTGGTATTACCATCATTTTTTCTTTAATTTGAGTTGCTAAAGTATTTTGTTCTTCTTCTAATGTTTTGATTTCGTCAGCCATTTTAGCAATTTCTTCTTTTACTTTATTAGCTTCATCAATCTTTTTATCTTTCATTAGTTTACCAATTTCGCCACTCATTTTGTTTTTTTCAGCTTTCAAGTTATCTGCTTTTGTTTGAGCATCTCTAACTTTTATGTCCATTTCATAGATTTCATCTACTAACGGAATTTTTTCATCTTGAAATTTCTTTTTAATGTTTTCTTTTACAATGTCTCTGTTTTCTCTTATTAATTTAATATCTATCATTTTGTTCTTCCTCTTTCTTCTATTTGATCTTTTATATTTACTCTGTAGAAGTGATAACCATCATGAATATCGATTAGTTCTCCACCCATTTTTTCTACAGATTTTTGACTTTGAACGTTTTCGTTTTTGGAAGTAAAGATCACTGCTTCCAAACCTATTTCTCTAGCTGCTATTTTCGAGAGTTCGTACGAGACGATGGAGCCAATACCTTTGTTTTGGTATTCCTTTAGTAGACAACATCCGAAATGACCACCTGGTTTATTAATATCGACTTCATGTTTTAATGTAGCGTAACCAATTGGTTTTTCGTTTGCCATAACCCAGTATGTATTTATTTTAGGAATGTTTCTTTCTGGTATTCCATTAAATAATCTTACTCTAGCTTCTTTAAAGTCTTCGTATTCTTCTGCTGTAAAATCGCTTGGTACAGGTCTTGCATAAGCATCTTGATAATGAGCTAATTCTAATAAACAATTACAGAATTCTATACCATCTTCAGTGCTTATTTCTTTTAACCAAATATTCATTTTTATCACTTCCTTTCTTTGTAAATAAAAAGACCACATTACTTGCAAGGAGCAAAGTAATGCGGTACCATCCTTATTTATACTTATTTTTGATAACGGCTAGGCCGGCAGTGATTAACTGCTCTAGAAAGTAGATTCAATTACTTTGTTATTTCTGTTTTCACCAACCACAGAATCTCTTTGATAACTCTAGTAATTTACTAGTCTTTCTTGCGATTTCTGTTCATATTTTAATATTATTTTTTTTAATTGTCAAATATTACATATTCATTCTACTAACAGCAAAGATTGCTAATAGAATTATACCAATTGTAATAAATAATACCGCTGTTACTAATGCTGTTAATAATGTACTGCCTTTTCCTTCGTATTCATCAGATACATAATTGTCTTGTAGTGGAGCAATTTTGTTTTGATATATTGTGTTATTATCTTCAAGACGTTTTTGATCATCTTTAGAATCTGGAGTAAGTTCTTTCTTGGCAACTGTAGCAGTTTTAATCATTTCAACATTATCTTTAACTAGTTTAGAATAGCGATCGTATTCACCATATTCTAGGTGTTCTTTAATTACTTGATTGATAATAGGAACTAGTGTATCACTATTGTCGGCAATTAATGATAATGTATCTTTAATATAATCGTAGTAATTGTTAATTAAAGTAGCTAATAAGGCCTTTTTCTTAACAATGAAGAAATTACATATTGTTTCATCTTCTTCAAGATTGTCCATCTTAGTTGTGTATTTGTTGTAAGATGGTGATAAACGATATGTATATTTCTTTAATGATTTTTTATTAACCATTAAACCAATGTTATTTAAATTATTATCCAAACTATTTGTTAATAGTTCAAATACCTTCATGTTTAAGTAATGATATTTTAATTCATCAATATTTTCTGCAGTTATATCGGGTAAAGCGCTAAATAATTTAAATACATATTCAATGTTTTCTAGGTATTCTTCTTCCTTAGCTCTCTTTAATCCATATTTAATATGTTTATCATGATAAGATAATAATTCTTGTCTTAGATTAAATTTAGGAGATTCTTCTTTAACATATCTTAATGATTCTTCTAAATTTAAGAATCTTTCTGTTTTAGTTACTGATGAAATATTTAAGATACCTTGTGGTTCCATTTTTCCATCAAAGATACGATATGTACTTTCGTAATCGATATTAAGTAGATATGCAATATCACTCATGATTAATTCGTAATCGTTATTGATACTGTTTTCTTTTTTGTATCCTTTTTTCTCTTTGTTTATTTCAACAAGAATTGTACCATTTTTTTGTTTTTTTCCTTCTTTAAGATACGCTTGTTCTAGCACTTTTACACCTTGTTCATATGATAATAAATAGCAGTTGTTACCACTTTTTAGTTTATCAACAGATGAAATATAGTACTCTTTTAGTGAGGCTAGATAGTTGTCGTGTTTAATCTTTCTTAATTGATAAGAGAATTTGTTATCAATTAAAGTACTAATTTCAGTTAAACTTTTACCAGATTTAGATAGGTTGTCAGCTAGTTTTTCAATTTTTTCTTCACCATATACTTGTCCTAGTTCTTCTAAATCTTTTAAACGATCTTTTATGTGTTCTTTTATTAATTCTTTTAGATTCATAATACACACACCTCTACTATGCTTACATTATAACATAAAAAGACAAGTTTTTTTATAAAACCTGTCTTTTTAACTACTATTTTACTTAAGGATTTTAAATTTAGAAATAGAAATAATTATACGTCCTTGAATATTTCTTTCTTTAATACTTCCAACATTTATTAAACGACTATCTTTGGAGTCTTCTCTATTGTCTCCTAAGACATAGTATTCGTTTAATGGTACTGTGTAAGGGTTGGGAGTTTCAATTTCTCCTCTTACTTTGGTTTTTAGATATTCTTCTTTTAGTTCTTTGTCATTTATAAACACTGAACCATATTTATCAATGAAGACTTTTTCTCCTGGTAAACCAATGATTCTTTTTATAGTTGTACCTTCTGCTGCATCAAAAGCAATTATATCTCCTCGATGATATTCTCCTCTTGGAGTTATGGATAAAACAAGCTCTCCTTGTTCTAGAGTGGGATTCATACTGGAACCTACTATGTGATAGGTAGAGACTTTAAACATGATAATAAAAACAATTGCTGTTATAATAAATAGGATTAATATGATAAAAATAGTTTTACTTATTTTTTTACCGAAACTTGTTTCCATGTTATCACCTTATATTTTGATATTATCACTTTTAGTTATTTAGGACAATAAAAAAGAATGCTATTTGGCATTCTTTTCTTCGTATTCTTTTAGGGCTTTTTCGATTCCACGCCAAGGAATTGTTGCACAACCTTTTCTATTTTCTTGTTTATAGATTTCATCATAACAAATAGCTTCTTCTAGTAGGTCTTCGTTGTGTTCTTCGCCTTCGATCATTTTATAATATTCATTGATTAATTCTTTTACTTCTTTTACTGTTTTGCCTTTTATTAATTTGGTCATTATGGAAGTAGCTGATGTTGAAATAGCACAAGCTTCTCCTTCGAAATGAATATCTTTTATAATATCATCTTCGATTAAAACATATAAATCAATGTCATCGATACAAGTTTCGGCTTTTGATTTAGTTTTAATATATCTAGGATCATCTATTACTCCTCTATTTAAGGGATTTGTGTAATGTTCCATTATTAATTCTTTTTTTAAATTAGAGTCCATAGATACCTCCTATAACATTTCATTTAAGATTTTGTTTTTATCTCTTAGGAGAGATACTAATTTCATGATATCTTCTTCGTTGTTGTATAAATAAATACTTGCTCTAACGGTATTAGCAACTTTGATTTCATTTTTTAAGACTTTGGCACAGTGATTACCAGCACGTACACATACTTTATGTTTATTTAGATATACAGCTACATCTTGAGCGAAGATACCATCAACATTGAATGCTACAATTCCTGAGTTACTGTTTGAATTATAAATAGTAATATGAGGAATCATTTTAAGTTGTTCTACTAGGAGTTTTTTTAAATCTAATTCATGTTCATGAATTTTATCCATACCTATTTTGTTTAGATATTCTACGGCTGCTTTTAAACCGATAACTCCTTCAATGTTAGGTGTTCCAGCTTCTAATCTAGTAGGAATTGGTTTTAATTCGATTGATTCTGGTGTATCGAATTCTTCATTCATGCCACCACCTAGATTGATTGGTTTTATTTCATTTAATAAATCATATTTACCATATAAAACACCAATTCCTGTTGGACCAGTCATTTTATGACCAGAGAACGCTAAGAAGTCAATATCTAAGTCTTTTACATCTGTTTTTAGATGGGGAACACTTTGAGCTCCATCAACAACTACTAAGACATTATTTTCATGAGCTATCTTAGTTATTTCTTTTATTGGTCTTACATCACCAATTACATTAGTTATATATGCTAGAGATATTACTTTTGTTTTAGCAGTAATAACACTTTTTATGTTTTCAATTGTTACTTCATGGTTCTCATCTAGAGGACAATAAACTACTTTAGCACCTATTTCGTTTTGTAATCTAAACCATGGTAAAACATTTGAAGCATGTTCACTATAAGTGATTATGATTTCATCATCTTTATTTAAGTGATGTCTAAAATAACCTTCTGCTATTATGTTTAGAGAATCAGTTGTTCCACTTGTGAAAACTATTTCTTCTTTTTTATTAGCGTTGATAAAGTTTTTTATTACTTCACGAGTACTTTCATATTCTTTATCAACTTTTAAAGACAAATCATAATCTCCACGATGGGCATTGGCTGTATAGTTAGAATAATAATCTACAATATTATTTATTACAGCATTAGATTTCCATGTTGTAGCTCCATTATCTAAGTAAGTATAACCTGTTTTAAACATAGGAAAATCTTCTCTATTCATATTATTCACCTTCTATCATGTTTGTTATTTCTTCTTTGATATCATCGTTGATACTTAGATTACCGATTAGGTAACCATTCTTGATTAGTTTAATAGAATCTTCTTCAGATAAACCTTTGGATTCTAAGTAGAATAATTCGTTTTTATCGATTGTACTTATGGTACAAGCGTGATTTACTGTTACTTCATTAGTTGCTACTAATAAATTTGGTATACAAACGCTTTCTTCGTTATTTAGTACTAGTACTTTAATTGCTTCTACTAAGTTATTGTTTTTTATTTTTTCTTTAGCATCGGCAGTACCAATTATTGTTGCAGCACCGTCACGTTCGGTAACTGCTTTTACATTTATTTCTGATTCGTTGTCATCACCATTTAGATTAGTATCTATTGTAAGATGACATTTATCATTAGCTATAAATGAATAATTAAAATTAACATTACTTTGATGGTTTTGATTGATTGTTATCTTGTTGTTCATGATGCTGTGGATTAAGAAACGGTTATAAACAAGTGAACTTTGTGGTTCAACATCAATTGTTAATTCAAGATTTTCATCTTCTTTGATACTCAGTTCATTTATTAATACTTTTCCTTTTACTTTTATTGTTAGTTTATTAACGTTTATATCTAGATCAACTACGTTATCTTTTAATTCTAAATAATCTTCTTTGGTTACTGTTATTTTATTCATTGTCATCACTCATATCTTTAAAACCATATTTTTCTATTTCAGAAGATAATGAATAATCTCCTGTCTTAATTATTTTTTTATTTTTTAAGATATGAATATAATCTGGTTTTAAAGTTTCTAATAGTTTAGGATTATGAGTAATTAATAAAATAGAACATTTTGTTTCTTCTTGATATTCTTTTAATGATTCAGCTACTGTTTTTAGTGCATCTACATCTAAACCAGAATCTACTTCATCAAGAATTAAGAATGATGGTTTTAACATCCAAATATGTAATAATTCGTTTTTCTTTCTTTCGCCACCAGACATACCATTGTTAATTTCACGATGAAGAAAGTTTTCTGGTATGGCAAGTTTTTCACAAATTGCTTTGGCTTCTTTAGAGAATTTAAAGATATCAACATGTTCTTTGCTACGTTCAGATAAAGCTAAGCGTAACATTTCAGCATTAGTTACTCCTTCAATAGCGATTGGAGCTTGAGTGATCATCATGATTCCTAATCTACTAATGTCAGTTGTTGTTAAGTCTTTTAAGTTTTTATCGTTATAGATAATATTTCCACCTGTTATTTCATAATTAGGATCTTTTAGGATAGCACGGCAAATTGTTGATTTTCCAACACCATTAGGCCCCATTAAAGCATGGATTTCATTATCTTTTATTTCTAAGTTAAAGTCATGTAATATTTCTTTATTATCGGCTTTAACTGATACGTTTTTAATTGTTAACATAGTTAATCACCTGAAAGTATTTTAGCACTAAATATACCTGATGTCTATATACTACTGGGGGGTATTTGTAAAATATTAAAAAAACCTATAAATTATAGGTTTTCTTCTACTGGTTTTTCTACTAATTCTGTTGTTGTAGTAAACATGGTTATGAATGTTTTGGCAGCTGTTGTTAGACTGCTTTCATCATATACTAAAGTAATTGATGTTGTTGGTAGTTCTATATCAAGATTAATGATTTCTAAATCCGGATTTGATGCTGCTACACTTTTTGGTAAGTAACCAATTCCTAGTTCATCTTTTGTATAAGATAAAATCAATTCTGTTTGATCTAATTCCATAATTGGATTAGGATTAAGGTTTAAATCATTTAAGATTAAATCTAAATCTTTTCTTGCTTTTGTAGTTGCTGTTGGTAGGATTAATGGTTTTGTTACTACTTCTTCGATAGTAGTTATTGTGTTGTATGGTAATGTTTTGCTATAGGCAAAACAGTATTTTTCTTTTTTGATTTCTGTTGTTTTGTATTCTTTATTAGCTCTAATGCTATTTGGTAAAACAATGATATCAATAGTGTGTTGATTGATTAAGTCCATTAGTCTTCTTTCGGTACTATTTATCATTTCAACGTTGATATTAGGATGTTCTTTTAAAAAGTTTTTTAAGTAACTATTTATATAATAAGATCCTATAACGGTTGGAACACCAATAGTTATTTTACCTTTAGTTAATTCTTTGGATTCTTCTAGTTCTCTTTCACCTAAAATAATATAATTAAAGGCTTTTTCAATGTATGCTAAAAGGTTAACTGCTTCTGGAGTTAATTCAATTCCACGATTGGTTCTATAGAATAATAGTGTATCTAATTCATATTCTAGATTTTGAATATGTTTAGAAATTGCCGGTTGTGAGATATGTAGAGTTTTTGAAGATTCAGAGAAACTCTTTGTTTTAGCAACCGTATAAAATATTCTATAAAGGTTTAAGTTTATATTATTAAAAGGAAGTGCCATAAAGTTCCCTCTTTCAGTGATACTTATTATATTCCTTTTAATAGTTTTGTCAACAAAAGTTATAGCAAAAAAAAGGATTATAACTTTTTGTTATAATTCCATTAATAATTTTTATCGACCCAATCTTTTAAATCTTTTTCAGTTTGACTCTTAACAAGATCTGCTGTTACTACTCCATCTTTAACAACAAAGATTGTTGGTGTTGAAGTGAAGCTGTAATAAGTTCTTAAACGACTTATTTCATCTTGTGATAAATCAACGATATCAATACGATATATTTTCTTTTCTAGTTCACCAAAAACTTTATCTACTGTTGGTTCATATGTAATACAACTATAGCATGTACTACTTGCAATCATTACAACCATTTTTTCTTTAGCTAAAATTTTATTTTCGAATTGACTTAGTGTAATTGTTTCAATGTTTTCGTAATAGTCATTACCTTCTACTTTTTTAGTTTCTTCTTTTGGTGTTGATTTTTCATTGTTGTTTTTTATTTTTTCATAGATATTACTATTTACTGTTTGACTATTTTTCTTTTCTGCTGCTTTTTGACTTAGAACATATCCTGTTGAAGCTGCTGCTACTAAGATCATAGCAATAGCTAGTACTACTACAGCAATTCTATTAATTTTACTTCTTTTAATTACTTTGTCGTCTACTACTACATTTTCTTCTTCTAGTTTTTCTACTACTTCTCTAAGATTCTTACTTTGTTTACCATCGAAGATGATTGTTTTTTCTAATCTTGCTTCTTCTTCAGTAACTTGAATCTTTGGAGCTTCTACTTTCTTTTCAACCTTTTTTTCTATTTTTTTAGGGGCAGTCTTCTTTGCAGGTGCTTTTTTAGCAACTGGTTTTTTTACTGCTGCTTTTTTGGTTGGTGTTTTTTTAGCAGGAGCTTTCTTAGTTACTTTTTTAGTTGCAGTTGTTTTAGCTGCGCTTGTTTTTTTTGTAGTAGTTGTTTTCTTCTTGCTAGTTTGATTAGTTTTCTTTTTTTCTTCCATTTTAATCACCTATACTCATAATAATTCTACCATTTTTTTAGAATAAAAAAAAGGATTTTTTTTAATCCTTTATTATTTCGATAAATCTAATAGATTTTATCTTTTGGTCTACTACAGGACGGTCATTAGAATCTGTTTCTGTTTGTTCAATTTTATCTACTGCTGACATACCTGCAAATACTTTTCCAAATGCTGCATAGTTACCATCTAATGATGGGTATTCAACTGTACAAATGAAGAATTGACTAGATGCTGAGTTCATATCATTTGCTCTCGCCATTGATACTACTCCTCTAGTGTGTTTTAAATCATTTTGAACACCATTAGCATTGAATTCACCTTTAATTTTTTCGTCTGATCCGTTAAATCCTGTTCCAGTTGGATCTCCACCTTGAATCATAAAATTAGGAATTACACGATGGAAGATTATACCGTCATAGAAGTGTTGTCTTACTAGTTTTTGGAAATTAGCTATTGTTATTGGAGTTTGATCGTTTGATAAAACAATTAAAATAATATCTCCATTTTCCATTTGAATTTTAACACGGTTTGTTACTTCTTCTGTTTCTTTAAAATGAAAACCTTCTACTGTTCCTTCTGTTATTTCTTCTGTCACTTTCTTTTCCTCTTCTTTCTTTCCGCATGCTGTTACTAAGCAAATGCTTAGTATTAAAAGTAATACTTTAAGCCATTTATTTTTCATAAAACCACCTTTATTTATATTAACAAATTTTATTTCTTTTTTAAAGTGTTTAAGTACTCTTTTTCTTCTTTAGATACTCTATATGAATCATGTATTTTAGATATTGCTTTATTTTGAGTAAAATTATTTAGTTTGTTTTTCTTTAAATATTTTGTTGCTTCTTGTGGATATTTTGTATATATTTCACAGATTAACCAAGCTTCGGCCATGTTTAAATAGTATTCATCACTCTTTATCGTATCTAATATTTCAAATATTTCTTTTAAATATGTTTCATCTATAAAATGATTTAGAATACATATTAAACCAACGCGTGAGGTAAATACTTTATCATATTGCAAAGCTAATTTTTTGCATATTGGAAAATATTTTTCCGGATTTTTTTTGAATCTTTTTAAACTATTACAAAAAGAATCACAAATTGCCCAGTTATCAATTTTAGGTATAAATTTATAGAAGTGATCTAAGAAGGCATCTTCATCTTTAATACCAGCAATTACTTGTCCTTCTATAAATACTTCCTCATAATATTTATCACCACAGTAATTTAAGAATTTTAAATAATCTGTTTTAAGTTTTTCTTTAGCTAGATGTCTTAACATAGGAACTCTAATACCTAGTATTTCATATTTGGTTGTTGTTAGGTTTTTATGAAAATCACGATATTTAGGTTCACTTAAGTCTTTTAAAAAACTTATATATTTTTGATATTCTTTTTTATTCCAAGTTCTTATTAACATAATTAGACATCCTTTCTTTGGTAATTATTATATATTAATTTTTTTGTATTTTAAAGATTGCATTTCTGATATTATTGATATATAATTTTTATAGAACGAATGTTCGCGTTAAAGGGTGATGCATATGGATCCTAAGTTATATCCTAAAAGACATATTTTAAGTATCGACTTAAAAAGTTTTTTTGCATCATGTGAGTGTGTTACGAGAGGTTTAGATCCTTTCACTACTCCTTTGGTAGTTGCCAATCCACATCAAGGTGGTGGCGCTATAACTTTAGCTGTAACTCCCTATTTAAAGAAAAAAGGTGTCCCTTCGAGAGGAAGAATATATCAAATACCTAAAACAATTGCTTATGCGATAGTTCCTCCGCGAATGAGTTTATATATTAAGATGAGTGAAGATGTAATAAATGTTTATTTAGATTATGTTGCTAAAGAAGATTTATTTGTCTACTCTATTGATGAATGCTTTTTAGATGTTACTAATTATTTAAAATTATATAAGAAAACTGATTATGAACTTGCCGAAGAGATACTTAGTGAAATAACTAAAAGAACAGGTCTTACTGCTACTTGTGGAATAGGACCTAATATCCTTTTAGCTAAAGTAGCTATGGATATTGAAGCTAAAAAGTATAAAAACGGTATTGCTAAATGGACATATGATGATGTTCCTAATATTTTATGGGCGATAGCTCCACTATCTAAAATGTGGGGAATTGGTCCTAGAATGGAAGCTAGGTTAAATAAATTAGGTATTTATAAAGTTGGTGATTTAGCCAATTATGATAAGAATAAATTAAAAGATATGTTTGGGGTTATGGGTGTTGAGTTATGGGAACATGCTAATGGTATTGATCTATCTGTGATTAGTGATTTAGAAAGAAAAGAACCAGATAAATCTTATTCTAATAGTCAGGTTTTGTTTAAGGATTATAATGGTGAAAACGTAAAAATAATTATTAAAGAAATGGTTGATGTTGTTGCTAGAAGATTACGTTCTCACAATAAACAAACTAGTGTAGTCGGATTACAAATTGGGTTTTCTAAAAATTATGGTGGTAGATTTTATCATGTAATGAAATTAGATAATCCAACTGATAGCTCTAGCAAGATTCTTGGCGCTTGTATGTTAATATTTGATCGTTTTTATAATAATGAACCAATAAGATTAGTTGGTGTTAATTGTGGTGGATTGGTTGATAAAGAAAGTGTTCAATTGAATTTGTTTGAATCGATTGAAGAGGAAGAAAAAGAAAATAAAAAAGATAAAACTATTGATGAGATTACTAATAAGTATGGTAAGAATAGTTTGGTTAGAGCTTCAGCTCTTCTTAGTGATTCAACAATGTTAGAAAGGAATAAAAAGATTGGAGGACATAGTGCATGAGTAATCGTAGTCAAGCTAAGTGGGCACCATTTAATGCCGTTGCTCCTGGAGCCGAGATGGTTCATGATGTACTAAAAAGAAAGTATGTGGTTAAGATGCCAATTCTTTCTGATGATCAAATAAATGAAATAGAAAATAGATTGTTAACATCCTATAATAATCAGACCAAAATAAAGGTTAAATACTTCCGTTCTGGAAGGTATTATTTACGAGAAGGAATTGTATCAAAAATTGATATTTTAGGCCGTAAAATAGCCTTAAATGATGATTATAACCTCTTTTTCTCACAAATTATTGAAATAAAGTAAAAAAAACTTGCAAGGACCCCAAGAATATGGTATTATTATCATGTTCTTGGGGAATTAGCTCAGCTGGCTAGAGCACCTGCCCTGCACGCAGGGGGTCGCGGGTTCGAATCCCACATTCTCCACCAAGTTAAAAATTCCGAACTGTTTAGTTCGTTTTTTTATGCTATAAAAAAAGAACCATTTGGTTCTTTTTATAATTTATGTTGATGATCGTCTTCTTTTTCTTCTTCAACTGGACCAAGTAATTTTCTACCTCTATCTACTGTAGAAATATATCTTGTTACTTCACCATTTAAAGCAGTATATGTATCTTCAGAAATACCACTTAATCTTAAACGTTTTAAGTTTTCTTGGGTTGCTTCAACATTTTTATTAACTACATTTTCTAGTAAGTCTACTAGTTCGCCAGTTAACCTTAATGATTCACTCTCAGTTGTATTTCCCATGTTAACTGCCATTTCTGTTGCTATTAACGGTAAGATAGCCATCTTAGATGTTTGTAATGAGTTAATAGTAATAAAGTGATTTATTATGGCAGTATGAACTGTTACTAGTTCTTGTTTCATTAATAAAATCATTGTTTCAAATGTTGTTATTTTGTCTTGGATTATTCTTTCTGCTGATGATTTATTTAGTGTTTGAGTAAAACTAGTTATGTCATCGGCATTTGGATCTAATTCTGTTGTATCCATATAATCTTTAAATTGTTTTAGACGTTCTAGATATTCTGTTAGTTTTCTTAGATATACTTCAATATATCTTTTTATATATTCATATCCTTCTAGTTCTTTAGTTAGAGCTGCTATTTGAATATCAACTTGTGATTCAATAGCACCTACTTTAGATGGATCATATTTTTTTACTGTTTCTACTGGTTCTTCGATAGCAAATAGTTTTTCTAAGAAAGTTGGTTGATGAGTTGGAGGTAATGTTTCTTCGTATGATACCTCTCCTAGTAGCTTATTTATTTCATCTAGTGAATGTTCTAAAGTATCAGCAAACATTATTTCATGTAAAGCATCACTAATATATTTAGAATGTTTAGATATTGATAAACCATAATCGGACATTCCTGAAAGACTAGATGGAGGAATTACTTCTACTTCTTCTGCTGTTAAAACTTCAATTCCCTCTTCTGGTGTTAATTCTCTTTCTTTTTGCTTTTTTACTTCATCTACTAGATATTCATATTTATTACCAGTTAAACTTGTAATTGTTTCGATTACACGAGAACTATTAATATTATCATTAAATAGTTTTTCGATTAATTGTTTAATTTGAATGTGACTACCAGATAAATATCTTTCGTAGTTTTTTATTAGTAATTTATTTACATTCATTTTTCTAATACTAACTAAGATGTCTTTATCTAATCCTACTGTTGTAAGGATTTCTTCTAAAGTTACACCATTTCTAGTAAAGAATGGTACATATGAATCATCATTTAGAAGAATTGCTATTAATAAAGATAATTCTTGAACATCTTCAGTAGTAGATACTAATGGGTAATTATCCATATTTGTTGATATTAATTCATGAAGACGTAAAGTGTCTTCCATAATTTTTTTAACTTTATCGTCACATTTGCTGAATAATCTATCAGCAACTTCTTTTTGATATTTTAATTCTTCTTCTTTTTCAAAAGCTTGAAGTTTTCTTTCAATATCAATAAAATCTTCTGGTTCTTTACCATACTCGAATAGTAATCTACGTAATCTGATTGTATTTACTAATTCTGGATTAAAAGCATTTTCAAATATTGAATAGACTGTTATTCTATCGTTTGGTCGATCAAATATGTATTTACCAAATACTTCGTTAATTGCATCAATATCAAATGGCTTTTTATCATAATTAAAACTGATATCTAGCTTTCTTGACATGTTTGTTCTTTCCATACCTAAACTATTTAGATATTTTTCAATTCTTTTATCATGTCTTGAAGCAGCATAAATAATAGCTAGTTGTTCTCTATCTACTTGGTTAAGATTTAAACCTTTAAAAATAGTATAGTAGTTACTTAATGTCTTCAAGAAATTATAAACATCAATTGAAATGTTTTCTAATAAGGATTCAGTTAAAGCATATTTTCTTTCTGAATCTTTTTGATTAAAGTATTCATTCATTTGAGATCCATAATTATCACTTAGTTTATCGCCAGTGATTGAATTATAAATCTTATGAATTATGCTAGATTTTGTTCTTCCTTTGTCATCTAGATTATTAACAATTCCTTCAACTGTTTTATTTGGTTTAGAAAAGTTATTATTATGACCTGGAGTTACTAGATATCCGAAAGCGACAGCTTTCTTTTCTTCTGGTTTTGTAGAATCTAGTTCTTTTAAATAATCTTTCTTTTTTGGTAATCCTAATATTTCTAGAACATCATCTAAAGTTACGCCGTGTTCAGTAAAAAATCTAACAAGTTTATTATCAAATTCAAATGTAGATAAGAATACAGCAAGGGTACGATAATCATAATCTGTGTCCACATATGATTTATCTAAACTATCCTTTTGATTTAATAAATATGTATAGATACGAGTAATTCTTTGGATATAACTAATTACATTTGGCATTAAACCACTGTAAAGGTCTTCTAATGATGTATCGTTTACTTCGTTCTTTACTCTTTTTATTTCTTCAGATATTTTAGATACATCTGCTAAAGGTGTATTTAAATACCCTAGTATTTTTTTAACAATTAAAGAATTTTCAAAGCCGTTGTTTAATAATCTATTAAATAATAAGCCTACTGTTGTATATTGTTTATAGGTATCAGGGACTCTAATATCACTAAAGTATTGGCTTAATACAATAGTTGGATCATATTTGTTTAATTCTTTTTTATTAATTGTTATACCTAGTTTTTTTTCAACTAATTCACGAGTAACACCATGGGTTTCTAAGAAAGATACAATTACTTGTTTTTCGTTAAATGAACTTGTATCAGATACTTCTTCATAATGGAATATAGCTAATAATAATGCTACATTTTTTTTATCACTTGCTGATAACTCATCAATAAAAGAATTATTCTTAACGTTTCTTAAGAACATAAATATTTTTCCTGCTGTTCCAAAATAATTAATAACATTTAAAGGATAAGTGTCATTAAATGATTTTTCTTTGGCAGCGATGATAGCTTTCTTTTTTTCTTCTGACACATATTCTAAAGCTTTAAAAAATATTTCTTCGTCATCCATAAAGGTGACAGTTTTAGATTCGTTGAATTTATTACTATCTAATAAGTCTTTATAAATATGAACAATAATATCTTCAGGTGTTAAGGTTATATATTCATCCAGGTATTCAAACGGAGTAAATACTTCATAGTTATTAGTAAACGCTTGAATAAGTGTACTTTCTCCATAATTTTGGTAATAATCAAAATCATGTGATCCTTTATAGCCATATTTTTGAGCAACATTGGCATTTAATTCACTTGAATCTATATATGCTTGTAATGCTTTGAATAAAATTTCGTCATTTTTATTACTTATTTTTTTCCCACCATAATAAATGGTTTCGTTTTCTAATATGTAAGCTATTAATCTGTTGACATATTTCTTTGTTGCATCTGGTAATAGTTTGTAATAATCTGCGAATGTAAATATTACCATTAAAAATCCCCCCTAAAAGCGTTATTTATAATACTACAAAGGGAGGTTTATTGCAATCATTCTTTAAAAAAATATGGTCGATCTTTAATTAAGACTTTAGCTTTGATTTCGTTAATTTCTTCTTCAGCTTCTCTATCTAGGTCATCATTTTCGAAAAAATGATAATCAAGGCGACGGTATTCACCTTTTTTATAATCGTAGATGATTCTATTTTGAACAGAAATATTCCAATCCATTAAATAATAATTAAAAAATCTAACATGTGGTTCAGCAGCAGTTGTCGTAATAACATCATGAACTAATCTTTCTACTTTATCAAAAGCTAAAACATAAACTAAAAAATCAACACACAAGTCTTTTTGATTCTTACCATAATGTTCTAGCCACCATTTATATTTAGCTAGTTGACTTTTGGATAATTGACTTGATCTAAAAATATCAATACCTTGTTTGGCTGCTAAGACTTCTTTTTCAGCAATGTAATCTTTTAAAAGTGGTGCTGGAGGACCAATTACGGCACCCGTATAGTATTTGAATTCATGACCATTACAGTAATCTTCAGCAAATTCTTGGTGTTTATTATCTTGTAAGTGAAGGATTTCGCCATCAGGAGTAATGAAAGCCCCACCCACTGCGAGATCATGATGATATGGAATAATAATGCTCATGTTGTTATCATCTCCAAGAAAAATATTTTACTCTTATTTTTTATAAAGTAAATAAAAAAAGTAGATAATTTAATCTACTTTCTTAACTCTCGTTAACATCGATGATTGAGAATAAATCTTTGTTATTGTTTAATTCAACAATATTTAGGACTACCCCTTCTCCTACCATGTTACCTCCAAGATCTTCGATAGCTTTTTTAATGGCTTTCAAAGTGTTACCCGTAGCATAAATATCATCAATAATATAGAAGTTTTTACCTTTATAAGTATCATTAACTAATGTAGGTAATTCTAGAGTGTCTTTTCCATACTCTTTTTCATAATCGAAACCTATTTCTACTGTTGATGGTGGTAGTTTACCTTTTTTTCTAACAGGTACTAAACCTACTTTTAAGTCTGTTGCAATAGCAGATCCGAATAAGAATCCCCTAGCTTCTGGAGCAACAATGTAATCAACATTTTTGGGTTTTATTTCTTTTACAAATAGTTTTGTAATCTCTAGTAAGGCATCATGTTGTAAGATTAGTGGATTGATATCGATAAATTCAATCCCTGGTGTTGGGAAATCATGTTCAGTACGCAAGTTTAAAGCGCTTTTAAGGCGATTTTTTAGGATTTTCATATAATACCTCTTTCTACTTAAATTATAGCATTAATATTTGCTTTTTTGGTAAATATAATTATAATATATAGCACTGGGGGAGATTTTATGTATAGACTAGATGCTAGACAAGAAAAAATCGAAAAAGATATACTATATACTAGAAAAACAGAACCTGCTAAGGTTAGAAAATTAGTATATAGAGGAATGGCTAGTTATTTTAAAGCTTTAAAAACTTTCGGACCTGCAAATCCAGTTTGTAAGGAGGCTTTAAAAGCTATTAGAGAAATGCTAAAAATTCACAAAATTGAAGATAAATTATTATATTTTATTCTATGTAATTTAGAAGATTTTGATATTTCAGCTATAGAAGATGCTGTTATGAAACTAGAAAACCTAAATGATGCTACATTTGATAGTTATTATGGTATTCTTGGTGAGATTGATACAGCGTGTGAAGAAAAAGATAAGAATAGACAATTAAGACCTGAAGAAGGAGTTAATTCTCTATTAACAAATAATAGATATAAAACAATGGTTTTAGGTTTAACTAATTCATTGGAAGATATTAAGGAATATTTACCATATGAAGAATCATTCTGGGAATATATTAAACCAAAATTAAGAGTTCTTCATACTAATGGTGAAGGAGCTAGACACGAATGTGGTTTTAGACTTGTTCATGATGAAAACAATAAATTATGTGATATTCCTGTAATTGTTGTTCCTAAAGTTGTTGATTATGAAACAGCAATGGAAGCAATTAGAGTATATAAAAGAGCACATTATTTATATTCATGTCTTGGAAAAGATATGGGTGAAATTCAAGAAACTAATGCTAATGAAGAACAATTACAATATCGTGAAGATATGGAAAAATTAGCTGGAAGAAAATTTAGATAAGCGTTGCTTATCTTTTTTTTGCAATAAAAAAAGGTAGATTTTTCTACCTTTTTTATTAACTTAATTGTTCTGCTAATTCAGATTCAACTGTATTTTCAATTATTTCAGTTTCTTCTCTAATTTCATTGTCATCGATAAGTTGTTCTTCTAAGAATTCACTTGGTTCATCACTCATGAATTCTTTTTCAAGGATCATTTCAATATTAGAGTATTGTTTTGCACCAGTACCAGCAGGTATTAGTTTACCAATAACAACATTTTCTTTTAATCCTCTTAATTCATCAACTTTACCCTTAATAGATGCATCAGTAAGAACTCTTGTAGTTTCTTGGAATGATGCAGCTGATAACCATGAATCTGTTTCTAGAGATGACTTAGTAATACCTAACATGATTGGACGACCTGTTGCAGGAACTCCACCATTTAAGATTACTGGTTTATTAGCAGCATTGAAGTCATGAACAGATACTGTTAATCCTTCAACTAAGTCAGTGTCTCCACCGTCAACAATCTTCATCTTAGAAATCATTCTTCTTACAATTACTTCGATGTGTTTATCAGAGATATCAACACCTTGTGATTTGTAAACTTTTTGAATTTCTTTTAAGATGTAGCTTTC
>JAEEGL011443290.1_pt1 | contig 18376 bp, 9 predicted proteins | sample 9134231 | NCBI WGS metagenome assembly JAEEGL01 (sample SAMN16246548, study PRJNA631951) | gut metagenome | biome: gut microbiome; feature: rumen; material: fiber-attached | host: Bos | place: Iran: Karaj | collected 2018-10 | reverse complement strand
TAACCCAACTCCAACCCCAACTCCTCCAGGAGGTGGCGGAACAGGTGGTAGCAGCAGTGGAGACAGCAATCCTGAGAAGGGACCTATGGGAGACTTAACAAAGAATCCTATGTATCAACAACAATTACAAAATCAACAATTAAATACAACAAATAATATACCACAGACTTCATTATTAACTGACACAGCACTTATATCAACATTACAATCATATTCACAAAATCAATATATGCTAAAGACAAATGCACGAGACCAATATGGCAATACAGGCTTTGGTCAATGGCAACATGTTCCAGGAACACAGACATGGTATTTCTTATCAGGAGATTTAAATAGCAATGGAACAACAGGTACAGTAGGCTTATTAACTAATGGTTGGTATAATCTTGGCTGGGATGGTCAAGACAAATGGTATCACTTTGATGCAAATGGAGTAATGGGACTTGGCTGGTATCAAGAAGGTGGAAAGACATACTACCTTGAAACAAATCCATATGACAACTGGTATGGAAAAGCAGTAACTGGGCAACAAATAATTGATGGTCAAGTTTACAACTTTGATGCGTCAGGAGCACTCATAGCATAGGGCTCGCGTAGCTCGCCCGTACGAGGGCGTACGTAGGCGCGAGCTCAGCGAGCGCAAATAATTATACAAAAATCGGCATTTAATGGTGCTTTGCCTTTGATGCCGATTTTTTATCTATAAAAAGTGAAACTGCACTAAATTTGTGATATAATATAGGTGTATATGGAAAGAGTATTTGCAAATATAATAGTAGATGTGACAGTTGATGCTTTAAATAAATCCTTTGTGTATGTGGTTCCAGATGATTTGGTAGGAAAAGTAAAACCTGGTGACAAGGTTATATTTCCATTTGGTAGAGGAAATGCTGAGAGAGAAGGATTTATACTTGAATTATTAAATCTTGAACAATTGCAAACTAAAAATTTTTATAAAAAAGATGCCTATTTTAAGCGAGCAGATGCCTTAGATAATTTAAAAAAGATTAAAAAAGTTTCTGAGAATAAAATTGCTGCAAGCGAAATCTTGCTTAAGATGGCTATATTTTTATGTAAAGAATATTATGCACCAATTAGTGCTTGCATCAATACTGTGCTCCCAGTGAAAAGGGTCGTAAGAAAAAATAAAAAACAAGTCGATGCAATTACAAAATATAAAATAAATGAATCAGAAAAAAATGTAAGAGATGAAATAATATTAAATGATGAACAAAATAGCATTATTAAAAACATAGTTTCAAAACATAAAAGTGGAATATATAGCGAGCATCTAATCTTTGGTGTTACAGGTTCAGGAAAAACTGAAGTTTATATAAAAGTTATAGAAGAAGTATTAAAAGAGGGAAAGCAAGTAATTGTTCTTATTCCAGAGATAGCACTTACTCATCAGACAGTAATTAGACTTAAAGAAAAATTTGAAGAAAACATAGCTATAATTCATTCGCGGATGAGTGAGGGAGATAGATATATACAATATAATAAATGCGAAAAAGGCGAGACAAATATCTTGGTCGGACCACGAAGTGCAATATTTGCACCATTTGAAAATCTTGGTCTTGTAGTAATTGATGAAGTAAATGATTCTTCGTATAAGTCTGAGACAGTTCCAAGATATAACACACTTGATGTTGCAAGATTTAGATGCAAAGAACAAAATGCAACCCTTATATCTTTATCAGCAACTCCAAATGTTGATTTGTATTATAATGCTAAAGATAAAAAATCTGAGATACATTTGCATAAGTTAAAAAATAGAGCAGCATCAACTTTGCCAAAAGTGATACTTGTAGATATGACAAAAGAACTTAGAAGCGGCAATAAGACAATTTTTTCTAATATACTTAAAGAAAAAATCAGAGACAGACTTGATAAAAAAGAACAAGTGATGCTTTATATGAATAGACGAGGTTATAATACAATTTTTACTTGTAAGGAGTGCAGTGAGACTTATAAGTGTCCGCACTGTGATGTGGCGCTTGTATCTCATAATGATGGTAGACTTAAATGTCATTATTGTGGATATGAAATTGATGAGCCTATGACTTGTCCAAAATGTGGTTCAAAAGATATTGAAAAGTATGGTATGGGAACAGAAAAACTTGAAGAGCTTTGTATAGACTTATTTCCAGATGCAAGAATCTTAAGAATGGATAGAGATACGACGAAGGAAAAAGACGGACATGATAAAATCATAGAGAAGTTTAGAAATGGTGAAGCCGATATAATTATAGGCACACAGATGATTGTAAAGGGTCATGATTTCCCAAATGTCACACTCGTAGCAGTGATGAGAGCTGACTTATCACTTTATGAGAGTTCATACAAGGCTTCTGAAAATACTTTTTCAATGCTCACCCAATGTGTTGGTAGAAGTGGAAGAAAAAGTGAAGGCGAATCTATAATTCAGTGCTTCGATATTGATAGCTTTGTTATGGAAATGATAGTAAGGCAGGATTATGAAGCATTTTATGAAAAAGAGATAGAGTTTAGAAAAAAACTGAATTACCCACCATTTTCAAAATTATTACTTGTGAGTTTAAGTAGTCAAAATCAAGATTATTTGTATGAAATATCTAAAAACTTAAAACTAATATTAGAAAAATACAATGATAGCAATGCCATAATTCTTGGACCAAGCTATGCAAACCCCGAAAAAATAAAGGATATATATATGATGCAAATAATCCTAAAATGTGCTACAATGATAGAGGCGAAAAGATATAGAAGTTTATCTCAAAAATATATTGATTTTGCGGACAAAAACAAATTAATAAAAATTTTATTTGATATAGAATAAATGAAAACCAATGTTTTTAAAAATAGCATATTGAAAGTCAAGAAGGACTCAATACTATCAATGATATTTATTTTGTGTGAGTCAGGATTTGAGATATTTGTTCCGCTTGTTATGGCAAGGTTAATTGACCTTGGTATAGAGCAGAGCAATATGGAAAATGTAAAAAAGTTTGGACTTATAATCATAGGACTTGTCATAGGGCAAGTAATCTGTGGTGCTCTCTGTGCATATTTTGCAGTCAAAGCAAGCACTATGTTTGCATATGATTTAAGACAAAATTTATTTAATAAGGTGCAATTATTTTCATTTGCAAATATCGATAAGTTTTCAACTGGCTCACTTGTCACAAGAAGTACTACTGACATAGCAAATATTCAAAGAGCATTCCAGATGGTGATAAGAGGAGCTATTAGAGGCATTGGAATGTTTATTTTTTCACTCGCATTTTCATATTCTATAAGTGTGAAAATTGCCTTGGCATTTACTGCTATAGTTCCAATAATTGCTACCTCACTTATAACTATATCAAGACTTGCTATGCCGATATTTGAGAAAATGTTTTCTGCCTTTGACTCGCTTAACAATATAATGTCAGAGAACATCCATGGTATAAGAGTTGTAAAAACTTTTAATAGAGAAGATTTTGAATTTAGAAAAATGAAAAAATCTGCGGATGACATATATAATTATTCTGTAAAAGCTGAAACCTATATAGCATTTTGGGATCCGCTTATGAATGTGGCTATGTATACAGCAATCATATTTATTTCTTGGTTCGGTGCAAAAGCTATCATAGCTTCAGGCAATAATCCAGACCTTGGTCTTACTACAGGAAAACTTATGAGTCTTGTTACCTATGGTATGCAACTTCTTATGAGTCTTATGTTTATGAGTATGATATATGTTATGCTTGTTATTTCTTCTGCTTCTATAGAGAGAGTAAAAGAAGTACTTGAAGAAGATCCAAATATTAAAAATGGTGACAATCCAATATTTACTGTGAAAGATGGCGCCATAGAGTTTGATGATGTATCATTTAAATATAAAACCGATGCTAAAAATAAAGTATTAAAAGATATAAATATAAAAATAAAAAGTGGAGAGATGATTGGACTTATTGGTGGCACTGGTTCTGGCAAATCAAGTTTTGTAAATCTTATTCCAAGACTTTATGATGTGAGCAGTGGTGAACTTAAAGTAGGTGGAGTAAATGTTAAAAATTATGATATAAAATCATTAAGAGAGTCTATCGGTATAGTTTTACAAAAGAATGTATTATTTTCTGGAACCATAGAGAGCAATTTAAAACTTGGCAATGAGAAAGCAACACTCTCTGATATGACAAATGCTTGTGAAATTGCTTGTGCTCTTGACTTCATACAAGAAAAAGAAGGAAAGTTTCAAGCAAAAGTCGAGCAAGGAGGAACTAATTTTTCTGGAGGACAGAAACAGAGATTATCTATTGCAAGAACTATAGTGAAAAATCCAAAGATACTTATATTTGATGACTCGACTTCTGCAGTAGATACTAAAACTGATGCAAAGATTAGGTCTTCTCTTAAAAATAAATTACCAAATACTACAAAGATTATTATTTCACAGAGAATCATATCTCTTAAAGATTGTGATAAGATAATAGTTATGGACAATGGGCGAATAGTTGCATTTGACACACATGAAAAATTACTTGAAAACTGTGCTCTATATAAAGATATAAATGAGGTTCAAAATAGTTAATGGCTCTTAAAGGAAGGGAAGCTAATTATGCTCCTGAAAAAAAAGTAAAGAAAGGCACACTTATTAGAATAATCAAATATGTTTTAAAACATAAATTGAGATTATTCTTTATTACTATTGGTATGATAGGCGCTACACTTATAAATGTAGGGGCTAGTTTGTTTATAAAAGTTGCTATTGATGATTATATAACACCGATGCTTTTACAAGATAAGATGAATGTAGATTTTGGTCCATACTTGAGAATTATATTATTATTTGCTTTGTTCTTATTATTTGGTGTAGCTTGCTCTATAATGTATAGATTACTTATGGTAAAACTTTCAAATGGAATACTCAGAGAAATAAGAGAGCAAATGTATGAGAAGATGCAGAAATTGCCACTTAGATTTTTTGATACAAATACTGCTGGAGATATAATGTCAAGATATACCAATGACCTTGATACCTTGAGACAAGTTTTGTCAGAAGTATTTCCTCAATCTATCACTGGATTTTTGACAGTGGTTGCTATATTTACAAGTATGCTTATGCTTAGTGTCAATTTATTTGTGGTTGTGATTATTATGCTTCTTGTGATGCTTATATTTACACAGTGGGCAGGTAGGAGATCACTTAAGTCTTATAGAAAGACGCAGAGTTCTATAGGTGGGCTCAATGCATATGTTGAAGAGATGGTCCTAGGAGCAAAAGAAGTAAAAGTTTATTGTTATGAAGAAAGAAATATGAAAGCCTTTGAAGGCAAAAATAATGAGTGGGCAAAGGCAGTAGTAAAAGCAGATACATTAAGTAATATGTTATTCCCAGTTTCAAATGCACTCGGAAATATTTTATATGTTCTAATTGCATTTGTTGGCGGAACTATGATGCTTAGTGGAACACCAAATCTTACTATAAGAGGTGTTGGTGTTTTAACTATTGGAACTATAACATCATTTATGACATTTACAAAAACGTTTTCATCTATGATAGCAGGCTTTAGTGCTCAGATGCCATTCTTTGTGCAGTCTTTGTCTGGTGCTGAAAGAATATTTGACTTAATTGATGTGGAACCTGAAATAGATGAAGGAACTTATAAATTAGAAAAGACTAGTAGAAATTCATGGCAATGGAACAATGGAGAAAATAAAGTTCCTCTTGTAGGTAATATAGTTCTTAAAGATGTCAATTTCTCCTATGAAAAAGGTAAGCAAATATTAAAGAATATAAATGTCTATGCTGATAAAGGACAGACAGTCGCACTTGTGGGAGCAACTGGTGCAGGAAAAACTACAATAACAAATCTTATAAATAGATTTTACGAAATTGATGATGGGCTTATAACTTATGATGGAATAAATGTGTCAGAAATAAAGAAAAAGGATTTAAGGGATTCGCTTGCTATTGTATTGCAAGATGTGAATTTATTTACTGGAACAATTATGGAAAATATAAGATATGGAAAGCTTGATGCTACAGATGAAGAGTGTGTGGCAGCAGCTAAGCTTGTATATGCAGATGCATTTATAGAAATGTTACCTGATGGATACAATACAGTGATAAAAGGTGACAGCGGTGGACTTTCTCAAGGTCAAAAGCAATTAATATCAATTGCAAGAGCAGCAGTTGCCGATCCGCCTTGTCTTATATTAGATGAAGCGACATCAAGTATAGACACAAGAACTGAAAAACTTGTGCAAAAAGGAATGAAGTCTATCATGCAAGGTAGGACTGTATTTATAATTGCGCATAGATTATCAACTATAAGAGATGCCGATGTAATTATGGTTATGCAAAATGGTGAAATAATAGAAAGAGGAACGCACGAGTCGCTTATAGAAAAGAAAGGACATTATTTTGAACTTTATACTGGCATAGTTGAGATAGATTAGGAGGAAATATGAAAAAAGTGTTTCGTATTATGACAACTATAAGTCTATGGCTTATGTTGTCTATTTTAGTTTCATGCAAAAGTGGTGTTTTAACAGGCATCACTAAAACATTTGAAAAGAAAAGTGACGTGACAAGTAGCGAGAATGCAGAAAAAAATGCTAATACTGATGAAGAAACAAAAAAATCTTCAAAGGAAACTAATAGCATCGCAATTTTAAATGTTGGTGGCTATAGAAATGATGATAAAAATACTTATATTGAAATAGAATTTTCAAGAGAACTTAGAGATGGTTTTGATGCATCTCCATATATAAAGATAGAACCAGAAGTGTCATATACTATTTCAAAAGTAAATAAATCTCTTTTGTTAAAAGGTGATTTTAGTTCTGACAAGATATATAAACTTACAGTCCTTGCAGGTATAAAGGCCATCGATGGTTCTACTACTAGTGATGACAAGACTTTTGATGTAGAATTTGCAAAAAAGAAACCCAAGCTTATGTTTACAAATGATGGAATAATACTCCCATCAGTTAATGATAAAAAAATATATATAAGAAGTTTAAATGTAAAACGATTAAATGTAGTTGTAAGAAAAGTTTATGCAAATAACTTAACTCAGTTCTTGCAAAGACTTAATTTTTCAGGCAATGGTCGCTACGAAGGATCTTTTAGAAAAAATGATGATGAAAACGAAATAAACAAATATGAGAATGATTATGATGACTACTATTATTATGATGGAAATGCTTCTTTTTATAATGTTGGTGATGAATTATATAATACTTATTTTGACATAGAAAATGAAGTTGATACTTGGGTGCAGACTGCCATTGACTTAACTGGGGTTATTGACTCAAATGGCATGTATATGGTTGAGGCAAAATTTGATAGAAATGGAACCACATATAAGTTCAAGGTTGACAAAGAAGGTTATCTTGAATGGGAAGATAGAGAATATATTAATAATAATGGCATTATAAGAAAAACTATCCTCCTTACTAATATAGGAATATTGGCAGAAGAAAGTGATGAAGGACTTAAAGCAAATATCTTAGATATAGTAGAGAATAAACTTATGAATGGAGTGAAAGTTTATCTCATATCTAAGAACAATCAAATACTTGAAGAAAAAACAAGTGATGCAAATGGATTTGTAAGTTTTGATAAGTATAAAAATGGATTTTACATTTTGGCTGATGATAAACAAAGCAAATCAATTTTACCACTAAAAAATGCACTTAATACAAATGGTTTTGCAGTCGATGGTGCATATGCGACAGATGGTATAAGAGGATACATATATACAGAAAGAGGTGTATATAGACCAGGTGACCCTATATATGCATCTATAATAGTAAGAAATAATAATGAGCAGCTTTATGATAATCAACCTGTGAAGATTACTGTCTATGATCCAACAGGTGTTAAAATAATAGAAGATGATGTTGTGAAGGATGGCAAAAATGGATTTTATACTTATACATTTAATACTGAGACATCATCAAGGACAGGCATATGGAAACTTGAAGCAAAAATAGGAGATGTAGTAGTAAAAAAAGATATTTCTGTGGAAGCAGTTGTAGCAAATAAGATAAGAGTTGATTTAAATATTCCAGATGTAATAAATATCAACGACACAGATGGAGATTATAGTATAAGCTCAAACTATTTATTTGGAGCACCTGCAAGTGATTTAAGATACAATGTTAGTTTCCAAATAAAAGAAGAGCCAATCAGTTTTGAAAAATATAAAGACTATTCATTTTCAGTTCCATCAACATATGGATATTCAGATTATAAGTATTTACAAGGCACTCTTGATAAAAATGGATCAAGTAAATTGGAACCTGATTTTAGTGATGTAAGTTTTGGCTCACTTAATATGCTCGTAGATGTAGCGGGACATGTTGTGCAAGATGGTGGCAGAAATGTAAGTACAAAGAAGTATGTCAAATTAAAAAAATATGATACTTATATAGGTATAGAGAATACAAATACATATAGAAGACCTGGCTCAAATCTAAACTTAAAGGCAATATGCGTTACTGAAGATGGAGAAAACTTAGTCCCAAATAAAAAATTAAAGTATAGAGTATATAGCAATGACCATTATTGGTGGTGGGATTATTCAGATTATGATAGTTTTGTTAGATCATTTAAGAGTGATAAAAATACAGAGCTTTTAAGTGAGGGCGAGATAACAACTGCTGATGTTCCAGTGCTTATTGATTATGAGATTCCAAATACAGAATATATATATGTAGAGCTTGAAGATGAATCTACTGGTCAGATGACTGGAGTAAACTTGCAGGCAAGTGAGTGGGTTGACCCAAGTGTTACAAAAAAAGTCGAGACATTAAATGTAAGCACTGATAAGAAGAAGTATAATGTTGGTGATGTTGCTCAAATAAAGTTTAAAGGAATAGCAAAATCAAAAGCAATTATAACTGTTGAAAAAGCTGGAAAGATTATAAATCAAATTTATAAAGATGTAGATAATAATGAAATTATTGAACAAATAAATGTCACTAAGGATATGGCACCAAATATATATGTGTATGTTACTTTACTTCAAGATTATCTTACAAAAGAAAATGATAGACCACTTAGACTTTATGGAATAGTTCCTATCAATGTAGAAGATGAAGATACAAAGATAGATTTGGAAATATCAGCTCCAGAAGAAATAAAACCGAATGAAAAATTTGTAGTAAAAGTTAAAAATAAAAAGAATAAACAAGTTGATTTCACACTTGCTGTTGTCGATGAAGGCTTACTTGATATTACTGCATTTAAAACTCCAAGCCCTTGGGATTATTTCTTCCAAAAACTGGCAGCAAAACTTAAACTATATGACAATTATTCAGAAATAATAGATAGACCTTATGGAGCTATACATCAGATATTAAAAGTTGGTGGTGGAGAGGAAATCCTTGATGAAATGGCAAGAAGAAGGAGACTTAAACAGCTTGGTCTTGATGATGCTGATAGATTTAAACCGGTTTCTATGTTTAAGGGAGTTTTGACTACTGATGCAAATGGTGAAGCGAGCATAGATTTTGATATGCCAAATTATATGGGGCAAGTGCGTATAATGGCAGTTGCTGCAGATGGTATGGGTTTTGGTTCTGCAGAAAAAGATATGATTGTTAAAGCACCGCTTATAATTGATGAGAGCTTACCAAGGTCAATGAAAGTTGGAGATAAGTTTAATATACCTGTATCTGTGTTTGCTCTTGATGACAACATAGGAGATGTTGAAGTTTATTATACATTTAAAGGAAAAACTCAAACTAAGAAATTGACATTATCAAAAGGTGATAAAGAAATAGTTTACTTTGATCAAGAAGTTGCGAATGAAATTGGCAATGAAAAATTAACGATAGGTGTAAAGTCAAATGTATATAATTATGAAGAGACAGTAGGAATGGCAATCAATAGCAACAACACAGCTATTGAAATTAGCGAAAGCAAGGAACTAAAGGGCAAGAAAGATTGTAGTTTTGATCAGGGAGAAAAATATGTAAAAGGCACAGTGGATAGTTTCATAACTGTTTCAAACACTATGATGCTTGGACTTGATAAGAGACTTAAATTTCTTATTAAATATCCTTATGGTTGCTTAGAACAAACTACCTCATCAGTGTTCCCACAACTTTTTATAGAAAAATTATCAACAAGTAAAAATTATGATAAAGAGAAGGTAGTTGAGAATATAAATGCTGCCATATCAAGATTAAAATTATTTCAACTTTCAAATGGCTCTTTCTCTTATTGGCCAGGAGATAGTGATACATCAGACTGGGCTTCAAATTATGCTGGACATTTCCTTATAGTTGCAAAGAAAAATGGATATTATGTACCAGAGTCTATGTATAATGACTGGCTTGATTATACCGAAAAAAATGTAAGGAAAATAAATATTACTTCAGATTATGATGTAGATTTAAAGAGTTATTCATTATATTTACTTGCACTTGCTGGCAAGCAAAATGTAAGTGAGATGAATTACATGAATGAAAATTATTTGAATAAGAGTATGAATACAACTGCAAAGATGTATTTGGCAGCAGCATATAAATTGATTGGTGAAGATAAGACTGCAATAAATATAGCATCAAATATAACACCTGCAAGTGTAAAAAAAGCCTTTGATGATTTATATGAGAAAGATAGATATTATTATAATTATAGCTATGGCTCAAAACTTCGTGAGCTGGCTGTGTATCTTGATTGTTATTATACAATATATGGAAAGAGAGATAATGAGGCATTTGATGAGATTGTAAGTGCAATGAAGGGAAACAATTGGTATTCTACACAGACGACATCTTACTCACTTCTTACTCTTTCAAATGTTATTGAAGGTAATGGTATCGGAACTGTAAAAGGTGTTGTTGATGTGGATGGTGTAAAAACTGATTACTCTACAGATAGCAGTCAAGTTATAAAAATTCCTGAGGGTGCAAAAAAGATAAAAGTTATATCTGATTCGGACATCATTACATATGTAAATTATTATTTAGAAGCTGTGCCAGTAAATGCAAGTGTCAAAGATTATGCAAAAGGATTTACAATAAGCAGAAAATACTATGACAATGAAGGTAAGAGTATAGATGCAAGTAAAACTAATTCTGGAGACACATTCTGGATGGAAGTCGTAGTATCGCCTGAAAAGAAAAATATTGGTAAGGTAGAAAATATTGCTTTAACTCAAGTCTTACCAAGTGGATGGGAAATAGAAAATTTAAGACTTACAAATTCAAATGCACCAAAATGGGTTGAAGATAAAATAAAGGATACCAAAGTCACATATACGGATATAAGAGATGATAGAATTATGTGGTTCTTTGATTATTCATCAAACAAGGATTATAGGTTCTTTGTAAAAATAAATGCTGTGACAAAAGGTGAGTTTGACTTCCCAGGGACCCTACTTGAAGCGATGTATGACCATGACTATAGGGCATACAAGAAAGGAAGTAGAGTAGTAGTGAAGTAATGGGGCTCGCATAGCTCGCCCGTACGTGGGGCTCGCATAGCTCGCCCGTACGCGAGCGCCCGTAGGCGCGAGTTACACGAGCGCGATGGGGCTCGCCTGAATTATATGAGTGAAAAGATAATTAAAAAAATAATAATAGTATCTTGCTCGCTTTTGGCTGCATTTATAATATGGAGTTTATATATATTTATAAGTTTTGATGTTGAAAAAATGCAAAGTAATATAGAAAGAAGATATAGCACTTCGTTTCTTGATATAAATGGTAAACTTATGGATGTATTTTTAAATGAGGATGAGCAGTGGCATTTAAAAGTAGATGATGAAATCCAAGACAATTTAAAAGCGGCTGTTATAAATTATGAAGATAAAAATTTTTATAAGCATAGGGGTGTAGATTTTTTATCTATATGTAGAGCTCTAAGGGATAATTTTTTAGGCTATAAGAGAAGTGGAGCAAGTACTATAACTATGCAAGTAGCTAAACTTGCCATCCCAAAGAAGAGAACTTATATCAATAAGTATATAGAAATTGTTCAGTCATTTAAAATAGAGACCAAGTTAAGTAAAGAAGAAATATTAAAGTTATACTTAAATAATGCTCCTTATGGAGGGAATATTGTTGGTTATGGGACAGCAGCAAGGATGTATTTTCAAAAAGAAGCAAAAAATCTTTCTTGGTCAGAGTGTGCACTTCTTGCGATACTTCCAAATTCTCCTGGAGCAATGCATGTAGAAAAAAATCGTGAAAAACTAATTGATAAAAGAAATAAGCTGCTTGATAAGTTAAATGAAAAAGGAAAACTTAGTATGGAGCAAGTGGAACTTGCAAAAAGAGAACCGCTGCCAGAAGTAAAACATTCTTTTGAAAAAGTTGCACCACATCTTGCGAGAAGACTTAGTAGAAGTAATAGTGAAAAAATTATTAAGACTACTATTGATTATGATTTGCAAAAGAAAATGCAGGAAGTGCTTAGGTCTTATGTAGATTTTACAAGGTCTGAAGGAATAACAAATGCAGCAATGCTAGTAGTTGAAAATAAAACAAGAAATGTAAAGGCATATATTGGATCACAAGAATTTATGGATATGGATAATGCGGGCCAAGTGGATGGGATAATAGCAAAAAGGTCACCAGGCTCAATTCTTAAACCATTTTTATATGCCTTATCAATAGATGAAGGACTAATAGCACCAGAATCACTTGTTCAAGACGTACCAATGTTCTTTTCAAATTTTAATCCACAAAATGCAAATAAAAAATACACAGGTATGATCGAAGCTAGACAAGCACTCATCTCATCACTGAATATTCCATTTGTTCATTTGTTACAACAATATAGTGAAGATAAATTTTATTACTTTTTAAAAGATATGCTTAAGTTTGATGAAAATTCACCAGAACTATATGGGCTATCCCTAATTCTTGGCACAAAAGAATTTTCAGTAGAAGAAATAGCAACACTTTATACTGGGCTTGCAAACTATGGCAATCTAACAAGTCTTCATTATCTTGATGATGAAAAAAATGATAATGTAAGAACTATGTTTTCAAAAGGTGCTGGCTACCTTACACTTGACACTTTAAAAGAGCTTGTCCGACCAGGACTCAATAATCTTTATAGATGGAAGGACCCTATATCATGGAAGACAGGAACAAGTTTTGGTAAAAGAGATGCGTGGGCCTGTGGAATGACACCTAATTATACAGTGATAGTATGGGTTGGAAATTTTTCTGGTCAAGGCAATGACAATCTATCAGGTGTTGTGAGTGGTGGGCGATTACTTTTTAATGCTTTTCAGGAACTTGATAATAGCAATAAAAAATTTGAAGAACCAGTATATGACTTGGAAAATATAGAAGTTGATAAGATAACAGGTTATAGAATAAATTTTAAAGAGGTAGAAACAAAACATATAAAATATCCAAAAGATGCAAAACCTCTAAGAATATCACCATATTATAAAAAAATATATGTAGATGATAATGATGTAGAAGTGGATTCAAGGAATGAAAATTTTACTAAAAGTCATGAAAAAGTAGTTTTGAATTATCCACTTGAAGTTGTAAATTATTTCATAAGAGAAAATAGAGACATATCAGAAATTTATCATACGAGTTCTGTTGAAAAAAGTTTAAAAATATTATATCCTACACCAAATCTTAAAATTCTTTTACCAAACGATCTAGATAAAGAACAAAAATTAGTAGTTAAGATTGCAAACTTAAAAAACCAAAATATATATTGGTATCTTGATAAAGAGTTCATAGGTCAAGACAAAAGTTATGAAAAAGAGATACAACTCGGCATTGGTAACCACACTATAACCATAGTAGCAGAAGATGGTGAAACCACCAAAACCAACTTCATAATAGAGAAAACAACTTAATTTTTTTTATTTAAATTTGGGGACGGGGTATATTATTTGAAATTTGGGGACACCCTTTGTGGACAAAACTTGCGCTCGCTGAGCTCGCGCTTACAGCAAATTTGAGGACAATTTTATGGAAAAATTAACATTTGTATTGATATGCCATTTTGGTCTTGAAAAGGTTTTGAAGACTGAAGTAAGAAAATTAGGTCTTGAGATAGGAGAAGTGACCGACGGAGAAGTAAAAGCAGTAGGAACACTCAATGATATACCGAGACTAAATTTTAATTTAAGAACTTGTGAAAGAGTGATGATAGAAATATCTAAATTTAAAGCATGCGAGCCTGATGAACTTCTTGAAAATGCGAAAGAGTGTGAGATAGAAAAATTTGTCCCAGTGGATGGTGAGTTTTTAATTACAAAGGCCAATCAAGATAAAAATTCAGTTTTAAAATCATCGCAAGCAAATCAAAAAACTGTAAAGAAAGCATTTGTTGAAAGAATGAAAAAAGTTTATAATACAAGTGTGCTTATAGAGAGTAGAGGAAAGTATCCATTTAGAGTAAAGTTCAACAAAAATATATGTAGCATAAGACTTGATACTACTGGCGACTCACTTCACAAAAGAGGTTATAGAATAAAGTCTGGTCTCGCACCTATAGAGGAGACACTTGCTGCAGCGCTGATAAAACTTTCAGATTTTAACAAAGATAAAATTTTGATAGATCCATTTTGTGGTTCTGGAACCATACCTATAGAGGCTGCAATGATAGCAAGTAATATACCAGCATCAGTAGATAGGGCATTTGTAAGTGAGACTTGGGATATCATACCAAAAGATGCATGGAAAGAAGCAAGAAAAGAGGCACTATCAAATATAAATCAAGAAAGATTGAACACGAGAGAAATAAAAATTTTTGGCTTTGATATAGACCCTGCGATGATTAAAATTGCAAAAGAAAATGCCGAGAGAGCAGATGTAAGTCAAATGATACATTTTGAAACTTGTGCTGTCAAAGATTTTGCAAATATGAAATGCCTTGATAATTTAGCAAGTGGCATTATCTTAAGTAATCCACCTTATGGAGAGAGGCTTGAAGACAAGGAGACAATCATACCTATCTATAAAGATTTAAAAAATTCATATGATGCTTTAAATAAAAACGATAAGAATTTTGATATGCATATTATCACATCATTTGAAGATGCTACGAAGTATATTGGAAAAGAGACTAAAAATCGAAAACTATATAATGGAATGATAAAAACTTACCTATATAGCTATATAAATAATAGTTAGATATTATAAGTGGGCTCGCATAGCTCGCCCGTACGATTGGGGCTCGCATATCTCGCCCATACGTGAGCACCTGTAGGCGCGAGTTACACGAGCGCGATGTGGGCTCGCCCATATAACACAGGTTATAATGTTTATAACAATATAAAAAAAAGTGAAATGAATATCATTAAATACTTGATTTTGTTTTGCAAATGTTGTATCATTTAAGTAATTAAATAGACTGATGATAAAAGATGAAGTAACTTATGTTGATGCTTTTGAGAGAGCCGTGCTGAAGCTGTGAAACGGTAAGTGGATAGTAAGTGAATGGGCTTTTGGAGGTCAAACTACTTTGAGAGACCGTTGATGGACGGTAATATGAGTGGCACCGCGGATAAGATTATTCGTCTCATATGGCATATGCTGTATGAGATTTTTATTTTAAGAATCATATGGCAAAACATAGTAGTGGCGAGTTTACGAGCCCAAATTGGAGGAAAAAATTATGAAAAAGAACATTTTATTAAGCTTAGTTATGGTAGCAACATTTGCATTTGTAGCTTGCTCAGGTAATACAGCAAGCACAAAAACTACTGAGGCAGCAGTAAGTGAAGAAACAAAGGCCGAAGAAAAAGTTTACAAAGTAGGTATTGGACAATTTGCAGAGCATGGTTCACTTGACAACTGCAGAAACGGTTTTATTGAAGGAATGAAAGAAGAAGGTTTAGTTGAAGGTCAGAATGTATCTTATCTTTATGACAATGCACAAACAGATGGAAGTGCAGCTCAACAAATATACAATAAATATGCAACTCAAAATGTTGACTTAGCTATGGCTATAGCAACTCCTATGGCACAAGTTGCATATGGTACATTTAAAGATACAAATACTCCAGTTATCTTTACTGCTGTTACTGATCCAATTGCTGCTGAACTTGCAAATAAAGATGGTTTACCAGTTGGAAATGTAACAGGAACAAGTGACAAGCTTCCTGTAGAAGCTCAACTTAAACTTATGACTGAAATGTTCCCAAATGCAAAGAACATTGGAATACTTTACACTACAAGCGAAGTTAACTCTGTATCAGCTATAGAAGAGTATAAAGCTCTTGCTTCAAAATACAATGTAAACATAGTTGTTCAATCAATCGACCAAGGATCTGATATGCCACTTGCATGTGATGCAATCTTACCAAAGGTTGATGTTATGACTAACTTAACAGACAATACAGTAGTTGCAAATATGCCAGTTCTTATTGAGAAAGCAAATGCACTTAAGATACCAGTATTTGGTTCTGAGATAGAGCAAGTTCATAAAGGATGTATAGCATCTATGGGACTTGATTATGTTGAACTTGGAAAACAAACTGGAAGAATGGCTGCAAAGATATTAAAAGGTGAAGCTAAAGCATCTACTACAAAATATGAAATAATTGAAAATGCATCACTTTATTTAAATAAAAAAGTAATAGAAAACTTAGGACTTAATGTTGACCCATCATTTGAGACTCGTGCAGTAGAAGTATTTACTGACATTCTTCAATAATATAGTGTGGGCTAACTGAAATCGTAGGGGCGAGCTTGCGAGCCCAAGGAGTAATAATGCAATTAGTAGTTGGAATTTTAGAAGAAGGTTTAATATATGCACTAGTATCTTTTGGTGCATATATTACTTTTAAAATATTGGATTTCCCTGATATGACAGTGGATGGAACATTTCCGTTTGGTATGTGTATAACTGCTGTTATGATTTTAAATGGTGTAGATCCAGTTATAACTTTGCCTGTAAGTTTTATAGCGGGATGTATTGCTGGTAGTATTACTGGACTTATTCATGTTAAGTTAAAAGTTCGTGATTTACTATCAGGAATAATTGTTATGACATCATTATATTCAATAAACTTAAGACTTGCAGGAAAAGCGAATCTTCCTATTTTCCAAAAACCAAACATTTTTAAAAAGTTTGAATTGTTTGATAGAATGTTTAATCAAGCAGGAAGTATGTTTAATAGAGTTATAGTATTATTTATAATAGTTGTAGTTCTAAAACTTTTGCTTGATTTATATTTAAACACTAAAAGTGGATACTTACTTAGAAGTGTTGGAGACAATGAAACTCTTGTAACTACACTTGGAAAAAATAAAGAGAATGTAAAGGTACTTGGTCTTGCACTTGCAAATGGTTTCGCTGCACTTGGAGGATGTATTTATGCACAACATAGAGGTTTTTTTGAAATAAGTGCAGGTACTGGAACACTTGTAATTGCAGTTGCAAATGTTATTATTGGAATTCAACTAATGAATGTGTTTAGGTTTATGAAGCCAACCACAAGTGTAATATTAGGATCTATAGTGTATAGAGCATGTATAGGATTTGCATTGTTCCTTGGTATGCCATCAAGTGATTTAAAGATTATTACAGCAGCACTTCTTCTTATTGTTATAGTATTAAATACTAAAAAACATAAGAAGATGGTTGTATAGGAGAGGATTATGATAGAATTAAAAAACATTTTTAAATATTATAATCCAGGCCTTGTGACTGAGAATTGTGTATTTCACAATTTTGATTTAGTGATAAATGATGGTGAATTTGTATCTGTAGTAGGTTCAAATGGATCTGGTAAAACTACTATGTTAAATATAATTTGTGGTTCTATAGATATAGATCATGGCAGTATCCTTTTAGATGGAAGAGATATAACTAAAGAACCTGAATACAGGAGAATGTATCGTATAGGAAGAGTTTATCAAAATCCTGCAATGGGAACTTGCCCAAGTATGAATATTGTAGAAAATCTTGCACTTGCAGAAAATAAAAACAAATCATTTAATTTAAATATGCTTATAGATAAAAATAGAATTGACTTTTATAAAGAGGAATTAAAAAAACTAGGACTTGGACTTGAAGATAAAATATATGTGCCAGTTGGTGCTTTATCAGGTGGACAGAGACAAGCAATATCACTTCTTATGACTACCTTGTCTCCAATAGATTTTCTTATTTTAGATGAGCATACTGCAGCTCTTGATCCAAAGACAGCAGACATAATAATGGAATTGACTGATAAGTTGGTTAAAGAAAAAAATCTTACATCTATAATGGTTACACATAATCTTCGTTATGCCGTTGAGTATGGTTCAAGACTTATAATGATGCATCAAGGGGAAGCAATAATTGATAAGTCTGGAGAAGAAAAAAAGAATATGGATGTGAAAGAAATTTTAAACAAGTTTACTGAAATATCTATTGAGCTTGGGAACTAATGGCGCTCGCATAGCTCGCGCCTACGGG
>JAEEGL017280132.1_pt1 | contig 18377 bp, 17 predicted proteins | sample 9134231 | NCBI WGS metagenome assembly JAEEGL01 (sample SAMN16246548, study PRJNA631951) | gut metagenome | biome: gut microbiome; feature: rumen; material: fiber-attached | host: Bos | place: Iran: Karaj | collected 2018-10 | reverse complement strand
GTTTGTGATCACCGTTATCATCACTTCAAGGGTGATAAACAAGGGTAATACGGATCTCACGGCTGATATGAAGGGCGCTTCCCTGCCTGTTATACATGTTAATGTCAACGGTGAATATGTTAACTGTCTCCACGGCTATCTGAGCCAGATGGAGGGAAGTTATCTGCGCGGGACCATAACCCCGATGTCCGCGGACCGGACTATCCCGATAAAGGTCAATACCTTCGACAGCATTGTAACCGGTGTCGAATATGAAGTTAAGACCATGGATATGCAGCGCCTTATAGAAAACGGGACAGTCACCGATCCGGAGTATAAGGACAACGAGATATTCGCCGTGATCCCGGTAAAGGATCTTATAAAGGATGAGCAGGAATACATGCTCATCGTGAAGCTGACATTATCTGACGGCCGTGTGGCTTCTTATTACTGCCGTTTCATAGACAAGCCGGAGCTCTATCTTAACGAGAAGCTTGAGTTTGTCCATAATTTCAGTTCAAAGACCTTCGACAAGGAGGCGGCTCTTGAGCTTAAGGGCTTTATGGAATCCAATTCGGAAGGTGATAATTCAAGTTTCGGCTATGTTAACATCCACTCAAGCTTCAATCAGCTCACCTGGGGCGACCTTGAACCCGTGCTCGAGAGTGACAGGGAACTGCGCATACTCGACATAGACAGCCGTAATGCCGCAATAAAGCTCAATTATACGGTGAAGGCAAGGGGTGAGACGTATGATGTCGAGGAATATTTCAATATCACCCGCGGATCCGACAGGATCTATCTGATGGATTATGAGCGGACCATGGATAAGATCATCGACGAGAACAACGTTATCGTGGGTAACGGCAAGATCTTCCACGGTATTTTGAGCGAACCCATAGACTATATGGAAAATGAGGATGCCGGTGTATTCTGTTTCGTGCAGGCAAGGAGCCTTTACAGCTATAATTCCGATACGGACTCCTTAGCCCGTGTCTTTTCCTTCAGGGATAAAGAAAACGATGATGTAAGGACCTCGTTTAAGTCGCATAATATAAGGATATTGTCGGTGGATGTCCAGGGCAATATCAATTTTGCCGTTTACGGCTATATGAACCGCGGAATGCATGAGGGGGAGGCGGGCATAGGCGTTTGCTATTATGACTGTGTCTATAATACGATCGAAGAGCTGCTGTTCATACCGTATACCAAATCATATGAGATGCTGAAACATGATGTGGAATCCTTGTGTTATGTAAACCATAAGAACAACCTCTATCTTATGTTCAACGGAACGATCTACAACATAGACCTTAAGGCGTTAAAGGCCGACCTGCTTGCCAGCGGACTTAACGAGACCCGTTTCGTTTCCTCGAGGGACAACAGCATGATCGGCTGGCAGCCTTCGGATATCCTCTATGACTACAAGACGCTTAAGTTCATGTCGCTGGATACGATGGTGCCGGTCAATATCGATGCCGCCGAGGGACATATCCTCATACCGCTCGGGTTCTTCAATCAGGACTTTGTTTACGGCAGCGTAAAGACTTCGGATATCAGGCTTGATTCCACGGGAAGGAATATCATGCCCATGGATTATATCTGTATCCAGAATAGTAAAGGCGAGATACTGAAAACATATCATCACGATGATATTTACATCACCGATGTTGAGTTCCGTGAGAACATGATGAATTTGACCAGATCAGTCATTGATAAGGGCGCCGATCTGATGTATACGACCAGTGACGATCAGATCATGAACAACGAAGTTGTTGAGACGATGCAGAATCAGTATCGCAGCGTTGTCACCGAGGAGATGGAGACCACCTGGCAGACCGAGCTCAAGAACAGTAAAACAGGCGATAATCCCAGGATCATGACCAGTAAGGTCGTATTGTATGAAGGCGACCGGTATTTCCATCTCAATGTCAAGGATGTCCTTGACCGGTATTACGTTTATTCCAAGGGTGAGATCGTTGCTATCTATACCGATGCTTCCGATGCCGTATACACGGCCGAGACTGACGGCGGCACCGTAACGAACAAGGACTGCAGATATATCTGGAGGAACGGTGACCGGAAGAGTAAATTCACCATAGAAGATATTGCGACCAGGAAAGTCAATGAAGCGCCTCCGGCATCGGAAGCGGAAGAAGGCGATGAAGAAACCGTGACTCCGGAAAAAGAAGACGGGGATGTATATGTCAATCCTAATGACACAACGGTTTCGGTATGTCTGGATGAAATGCTCAAGACCGCCGGCGTCTATGTCGATGCGGTTGAGCTGCTTGGCGAAGGAAAGACATCGCTTGAGATAATGAAGGATAACTTAACCGATGCGATACCGCTGGCCCTTTCCGGCTGTTCGGCGGATGCGATGCTTTATTATGTGGATCTCGGGATCCCGGTAATGGCGATGGTTGAGGATGACATGGCGGTCCTGATAGTTGGTTTCGATGAAAACAACCTGATGATCTATGATCCGATAGAAGGAAAGATAGTTAAGAAGGGTATAAGGGACAGCTCGGCCTGGTTCGCTCTTAACGGCAACAGGTTCCTGACATACGCAAGATAAGGAAGGCCGGACCGGATAATAAGCGGGCGGACAGCCCGGGATATAATAAAGGCGCCGTGATCAGCCACAGCGCCTGCATGCTTCGATATAAACGTCGATGTCCTCGACAATGAACTTTGACTTGTGTTCCGCCAGAGGCTGGCAGGAACTGTAGATGTATTCGAGGACTCCGTATTTGGAAAACAGCTCCATGACCTGACGTCCGGTCATGGACTTTTCAAATTTATACTGTTCAACGCAGTATGTAAGGAAATTCCCCTCCTTGGTCATTGGATCACCTCCTTACGGAAGAGTTCCAGCAGCTTGTATTCGCTGCAGGCCCACAGGTCGTTCTCGTCCTGTTCGAGCTGTTCGTTCAGTTTGGAATTGTAGAAGGCGGTGCAGGCCTTGACTTCATCCCATCCGAACTCCTCGGCGATAAGCCCGACCACCTTGGGTATCAGCAGTATTCGTATTACGCGATAGCTTTCTTTGTTCATTTATCGATCCCTCCGGAAACAATGCGTTTATCCGGTCATTTCCCCCTTAACAGTTTTCTTGCTGTTGAAAGTTCATCTTTTAATGACTTTATCATAATTTCTATATGCTTGCGGTGCTCGATCTTGTCCGATAGCTCGTTAAGATCGTCCTTGTGGATGTAATCCGAGATTATGCGGTCGCCTTCCCTGTACTTTAAGTAGTAGTAGGTCTGGTTACCGATCTTCTTCGGTGATATCGTGCCCTTGGGAAGTTCGGCCTTAAGCTCCCCGTAACGCTTTATCATATATTCTATCCGTTTGGTCTCCCTTAATACCGTGTTAGCAAGAACGCCCATATCATTCTCCCGTTTCAGACTTATAAACATATAATACATAAGAATCATGCTTATTTCAAGGATTAGTGAACGTTGGGAATTGCTAAAAAGCAAAAGATGCGGTATTATGTCGAATGGAATGGATTTAGTTCATTATAATAGCAGTTTTCTTTACGGAGGATCATATATGGGAAGTGAGATAAGAGATATCAGTCTGGCGGAATCGGGCGAGCGCAAGATAGAATGGGTAAAGCGCAACTGCGACCTTTTAAGGACGCTCGAGGCCGAATTTGAAAAGACCAAACCCTTCGCGGGCAAGAAGGTGGCACTGTCGGTGCATCTTGAAGCAAAGACGGCGTATCTTTGCCTGGTACTTAAGGCCGGCGGAGCAGAGATGTATGTTACGGGTTCCAATCCGCTTTCGACACAGGACGATGTGGCGGCGGCACTTGTAAAAGCGGGACTTGAAGTGCATGCATGGTATGATTCTACCCCCGATGAATATAATGCCCATATAAGGGCGGTCCTTGAACCCGGTCCCAACATCATAATAGATGACGGCGGCGATCTGGTTCATATGATACATACCGAACTTCAGCATCTTATACCGAATGTCATCGGCGGATGCGAGGAGACTACAACTGGTATACTAAGGCTTATCGCGATGGACAGGGCAGGCGAGCTTAAGTTCCCCATGGTTCTCGTGAACAATGCAGACTGTAAGCATTTCTTTGATAACAGATACGGTACGGGCCAGTCGGTCTGGGACGGCATCAATCGTACCACCAATCTCATAGTTGCAGGAAAGAACATAGTTGTTGCCGGATACGGCTGGTGCGGCAAGGGCGTGGCGATGAGGGCCAAGGGCCTCGGGGCCAAAGTCATTGTCACGGAGGTTGATCCGGTCAAGGCAATAGAGGCGGTCATGGACGGCTTTGATGTAATGCCCATGAACGATGCCGCTAAGATCGGTGATTTCTTCGTGACCGTAACGGGCTGCGATAAAGTCATAGATGAAGAAGATTTCGCAGTGATAAAGGACGGAGCGATACTTTGCAACGCCGGTCATTTTGACTGTGAGATAGATATGGCATGGCTCAAGGCAAATGCCGTTGAGAAGCGTGAGATGAGAAAGAACATCATGGGATATAAGCTCCCGACAGGGCAGTGGATATACGTGCTTGCCGAGGGACGTCTTGTAAACCTTGCGGCGGGCGACGGACATCCTGCCGAGATAATGGATATGTCATTTGCGATCCAGGCGCTGTCCGCGAAGTATCTTGTGGAGCACGAAGGGCAGCTTGATAAGATGATAATAGATGTTCCGAGGGAAGTCGACAATGATGTGGCTGTGCGCAAGCTGGCATTCCTCGGAAAACATATAGATACGCTGACCGAGGAACAGATCAGGTATTTGAATTCGTCTGCCGTATAAATAATAATGGCAGGCTGATCACTAAGTGAAACGGAGTGAAACTAAGTGTACACTATTGATTATGACAATCCGGTCAGGGTGCATTTTATAGGGATAGGCGGGATCAGCATGAGCGGCCTCGCCGAGATCCTGCTTGACAGGGGTTTTGAGGTATCGGGTTCCGACAGGGCTCCTTCGGAGCTTACCCGGATCCTTGAGGAAAAGGGAATAAAGGTTTATTACGGGCAGAAGGCAGCCAATATAAGCGATGACATGAAGCTCGTGGTATATACGGCGGCGATACATAAGGACAACGAGGAGTATGTCGAGGCCCTGGATCGCGGAATACCGATGCTTACAAGGGCGGAGCTCCTTGGGCAGATAATGAAGAACTACGAGGTTGCCGTCGCTGTCGCCGGAACGCACGGGAAAACGACCACTACTTCTATGGTGACCGATATACTTATGGCAGCAGGCCTTGACCCCACTGTTTCGGTGGGCGGTATGTTAAAGGAGATAGGCGGCAACATCCGGATCGGACGCTCGGGATATTTCGTGACCGAGGCCTGTGAGTATACCAACAGCTTCTTAAGCTTCAGCCCCACGGCGGATATAATCTTAAACATCGAAGAAGACCATATGGATTTCTTCAAGGATATAGAGGATATACGTTCCTCGTTCAGACGTTTTGCGGGTCTGCTTCCGAAAGCCGGCGTGCTTGTCATAAATGCGGATATTGAAAGATATGAGGAGATAACTCATGGTCTTGAGTGCTCTGTTCTGACCGTATCGCCCACACCGGGCGCGGATGCAGGATATACTGCCCGGGATATAAGCTATGATGAATTCGGCTGTGCGTCGTTTACGGTCATAAGGAATAAGGATGCAGCCTCCGTCTGCGGCCGGAGTGAAGGAGAAGCGGGAAGGTTTGAGCTTAAGGTTCCGGGAGAGCATAATATAGGCAATGCTCTTGCGGCGATAGCCCTTGCCGAGTTCCTTGATGTGGATCAAAAGACTATAGCGAAGGGCTTCCTTGACTTTAAGGGAACCGACAGGCGCTTCCAGTTTAAGGGTATGATGGGCGATGTTAAGGTGATAGACGATTATGCGCATCATCCGACCGAGATACGGGCGACCCTGAGTGCGGCTGCCAATTATCCTCACGAGAGGATAGTGTGCGTTTTCCAGCCGCATACCTATTCGCGGACGAAGACCTTCTTTGATGATTTCGTGGGCGCGCTTGAGGGAGCGGATGTTATTGTATTGGCTCCGATATACGCCGCAAGGGAGACGGATACGCTCGGAGTCAGTTCGGACATGATGAGCGAAGCGCTTAAGAAACGCGGGAAAGAATCATACAGTTTTTCCACATTTTCGGAGATAGAAGATTTTCTCAGAAAAAAATGTTTGAAAGGTGATCTGTTGATAACCATGGGGGCCGGAGATGTAGTAAAAATCGGTGAAGAGCTCCTTCAACAATAATTATCCACAATATCCACAGCCTGAAGCCGGGAGTTATCCCAAAAAGGGCTGTGGATTTTTAAGTTAACGTAATAAGTTACCGGGTCAAAATCAATAACCCTTTTTTAGTGCCCTGACCCGATTACCATAATAAAAACCGTACAAATATTCTGTATTATCCACAGTGGAAAAACCCTTGTCTTTACGGGGTTATTGGGCATAAGATTTTGTTTTCACGCAGGGGTATCTGTGCTATAATCATCGTCACACGGGAGTATATTTTCGGGAACGGATCGATCCGTTTCCGCTATAGGGGAAATAGTTGACGGCGGTGTATTATTTATGGGAAATATTACTCTGTGTAATGATCGTTCTTCCGGAGTCACTCTGCTTGGAAATGACTTCATTGACATATACATGACAGACGCAAACGATGCCCAGATCAAGGTTTACCTTTATCTTTTAAGGTGTATGGGGGCCGGAAGCTCTCCTGATATAGGAGATATGGCTGACAGGTTCAATTATACCGAGAAGGATGTCGTAAGGGCGCTTATGTACTGGGATAAGAAGAGGCTTCTAAAGCTTGGCTTCGATTCCTCGGGCGAGATCGTCTTTATAAGGGTGCCTGATATCCCGAAAAAGGAAGGTACGGCGGTTTCGGACCAGACAAAGCGCGTATCTGAGGCTGTAGGGACATATACAGGAGCTTCCGCTGCGGAAAGAATGGCAGAAACCGGAGATGCGGCCGGGGGAAACGGTGATAATGAGGGAAGGATAAAGATGGTTGATTTTTCGAGGAAGCCCGAATATTCGGCCGAGGAACTTGCGAGGTTCAAGGATAAGCCGGAAATAGCGCAGCTTCTGTTCATAACCGAGACGTACCTTAACAAGACCCTGCGCACGGATGAGATATCCTCCATACTGTTCATGTATGACTCCTACGGTTTCAGCGCGGATCTTATCGAATATCTTATTGAGTACTGCGCTAACAACAGGAAGAAGAGCATAAAATATATCGAGTCCGTTGCAAAGACATGGGCCGAGACCGGGATCACAACGGCGGATGAGGCCAGGGCCCGTACAGGGAGGGTGCCGGAAGAGGTATATGAGGTATTTAAGGCCTTCGACATCAGCGGGCGCAACCCGATAGAACCTGAGATATCCTATGTGGTCAAATGGAACAGGGTATACGGTTTCCCGGTCGGGATCATCTGTGAGGCCTGCTCAAGGACGATAATGAAGATTCACAGCGCGAGCTTCGAATATGCCGATACCATCCTGACAAACTGGAAGGATGCAGGCGTAAAGAGCATTGATGATATCATAAAGCTTGATGAGAAGCATGCGAAGGAGGCTTCAAAGTCGTCCCCGGCAAAGAAACAGGACAGGCCGGCGGCAAAGCAGGAGAACGGCAGCGGCTTTAACGGATTTACCCAGCGCAAGTATGATTATTCGGAATTGGAAAAGGATGCATTGTATAATCAGGGATAATGGTGGTATAATCATACGCGGGTTTCTACGGTAAGGAGTGGCAATGTCGATCACCAGTACACAGTACGATGAGATAATGCGTACTTATGAGAACAACCGGAATGAAAACAGGCACCTGTTGATGCGCAGGCTCAATGAGGTGTATGAAAAGATACCTGAATATAAGGCACTTGATCTCAGAGTGGCTGATTTTTCCCTCGAAATGGGAAAGAAGCTGATCGACGGGGATGTAAGTGCCTTAGGTGCGTTAAAAGAGGAAATAAAGTCAATTACCGCCCGTAAGGAGCAGCTCCTTAAACAGGCGGGTTTTGCCGCGGATTATCTTGAACCGGTATATACATGTCCCGAATGCAGGGATACGGGATTTGTGGATGGCAGCAGGTGCCGCTGTCTTAAGAGGGCCATCATAAGATGCCTTTATTCACAGTCAAACATCGAGAAGGTCCTTGAGCGTGAGAACTTTGATACGCTGACCTTCGATTATTATGATGACAGCGAGCTTAAGACCATGCAGAGCATCGTAAACAGCTGCAGGGCTTTCGTGAATGACTTTGACAGGGAATACGCCAACATCCTCTTCTACGGAGGAGTGGGTGTCGGCAAGACATTTTTGAGCAACTGCATAGCGAAGGAACTTCTCGACCGCGGCCGCTCGGTCATCTACTTTACAGCATTTCAATTATTTGATACACTTGCGAAGTATGCGTTTGGGAACAGTGAAGTAAATGGTGAGATCGATCGTGTTCATGAGGACATTTTTGACTGTGATCTTCTTATAATAGATGATCTGGGAACGGAGCTTACCAATAATTTTGTACTGACCCAGCTGTTCCTTATCATAAATGAGCGTGACCTGAGGAATAAGTCCACGATAATCTCGACAAATCTGTCAATAGAGGAGATGTCGGAACGTTATTCCGAGAGGGTCTTTTCCAGGATATACGGTAAATACAGGGTGATAAAGCCTGATATAAGGGATCTTAGGATAAAGATGAAGCGTAATGCCGGCAGAAAGTGAGGTAAGAAATGCCTAATCGTGAAGAGAAGCGTAACCTTGAATCAATACCCGTGGGATCGCTGAGGATGATCCCGCTTGAGGGATGTATAGACCTCGGGCACAAGATCGATGAATACCTTGTCAGATGGCGTACGGAGAGAGAGAACGAGCACAAGAATTCGCTCGCTTTTGCCGGATACCAGAGGGATTCATACATACTTGATGCCCAGATCAACCGTTTCGGTACGGGCGAGGCCAAGGGTGTCATTAAGGAGTCGGTCCGCGGTACAGACCTCTACATACTTGTCGATATAACCAATTACAGCCTTACATATAAGCTGTGCGGGCAGGAGAATCACATGTCGCCCGATGATCATTACCAGGATCTTAAGAGGATAATCGCTGCGGTCGGCGGAAAGGCGAGACGCATAACTGTTATAATGCCGTTCCTTTACGAGAGCCGCCAGCATAAGAGGAGCGCGCGAGAGTCACTCGACTGTGCTCTTGCTCTCCAGGAGATGGTCAGGATGGGCGTTGACAATATCATAACCTTCGACGCACATGATCCGAGGGTACAGAACGCGATACCGCTTTCCGGTTTTGAAACGGTCCGCCCCGCATACCAGTTTGTAAAGGGGCTGCTCGGCAGTGTGCATGACTTAACGATCGATTCGGGCCATATGATGCTCATAAGTCCCGATGAGGGCGGTATGTCGCGTGCGATCTACCTTGCCAACATGCTCGGCCTTGATATGGGAATGTTCTATAAGAGACGTGATTACACCCAGATAGTCGACGGCCGCAATCCGATAGTGAGCCATGAGTTCCTTGGCACCTCCGTTGAGGGCAAGGATGTGCTCGTGGTTGATGATATGATCTCATCGGGCGAGAGTGTGCTCGATGTGGCAAGGCAGCTTAAAAAGCGCAAGGCCAAAAGGATATTCATCGCAGCCACCTTCGGCCTGTTCACGAAAGGGCTTAAGGTATTTGACGATGCGTATGAGGAAGGCATCATCGATAAGGTGCTTACTACGAACCTCGTTTACCAGATGCCCGAGCTTCTTAACAAGCCTTACTATGTAAGCTGCGACATGAGCAAGTACATAGCTTACATCATAGATACGCTCAACCATGATACTTCGATATCGGATCTGCTCGATCCGTTCGAGAGGATCCACAGCCTGGTCAACAAGTATAACAAGGCCCGGTTGGAGGAGCAGTGATTCAGGGACAGAAATACGGGTGTTATTTTTACTGTCCGGAGTAGATTATGTTTAAGTTAGGTGAAATACAGCGCCTTACAGTGGTGAAAAAAGCCGATCACGGCGCATATCTGGCCGAGGACAGAGGCGCGGATGCAGAGCGCATACTCCTGCCTGCCAAACAGGTCCCGGAAGGAACGGTGGTGGGAAGCGAGATCGAAGTGTTCATATACCGTGATTCTTCCGACCGTCTCATAGCTACCGTAAACAGGCCGCTCATAACACTCGGCAGGGTGGCGCTCCTTAAGGTAAAGGATGTTGGTAAGATAGGTGCCTTTGTTGACTGGGGGCTTGAAAAGGATCTTCTCCTTCCGTTCAAACAGCAGACAAAGAGGCTGCATCCGGGAGAAGAATGCCTTGTTGCATTATATATCGACAAGAGTTCAAGGCTCTGCCTTACGATGAACGTATATGACTATCTGAGCACCGACCATAATTATAAGGCCGGCGACAAAGTCGAGGGCAGGGTGTATCTGATAAGCGATAATTTCGGTGCCTTCGTGGCGGTGGATGATGAGTATTCGGGCCTTATCCCCAAACGCGAACTTTACGGTGAAATAGAGGTCGGACAGGTTGTGACCGCAAGAGTCAATGAGGTAAGGGAGGATGGTAAGCTTACCCTTGGTATAAGGGAGAAGGCTTATATCCAGATGGACACCGATGCGGAGCGTGTGATGAAGGTGATCGAAGCCTTTGACGGAGTGCTCCCTTTTAATGATAAGGCAAGCCCCGAAACGATAAAACGCGAGTTCAATATGAGCAAGAACGAATTCAAGCGGGCGGTAGGCCGGCTGTACAAGGAACGGCGGATCGAGATCACGGACAGATCGATAAGAAAAATAAAATAGTTTACAAATCGGATTTTTCTGTTATAGTAACATAGGTAAAAAGAGTAAAAGGAAGGAGAGTAGAAATTATGAAAGTAACAAACATTCACGACATTGATAAGTTTTTCCAGGTAGTTGACGAGTGCAAGGGTAAAGTTGAACTCGTTACGGGTGAGGGCGACAGGCTTAACCTTAAGTCCAAGCTGTCACAGTATGTTTCGCTTGCAAATATCTTCTCGGACGGAACGATAGATGAACTCGAGATCGTTGCTTATGAGCCCGAGGATATCGACAAGCTTCTTAACTTTATGGTTAATTCGTAAGATGGAAAGAACCTGCAGAAGAGTTAACGGCTTTTTCTTAAGCATTATAATCTTAAACCTGGGCGCATCGGTAGCAGTATCGATGCTCGACGCAGGCGGAGTAAAGATGGGAACCATGGTAACGCTGCTGTTCACGCAGCTGCTCATATTGGTTCCCTCTTTGGTATTTCTGCTTATATTCAGATGCGATATAAGCGAGTGGGTGCCGTTTAAGAAGCTGCGCCCCGGCACTGTCGCTCTTGTGGTCCTGTTTTCTTTTCTGGTGATGCCGTTCATCAGCCTTATAAACGTGGTCTCGCAGCTGTTTACGGAAAATGAAGTCATGGGCATGAGCGAGAGCTTTCTTGAAATACCATCCGTTATTATTATCGCCATAGTCGGTTTCATAGGACCCTTCTGTGAAGAATTCACATTCAGGGGGATCATGTTCGGCGGACTGCGCAAGTCAGGTTACGTATTTGCGGCGGCTGTTGTCAGTTCATTGTATTTCGGGCTTATGCACCTGAACCTCAACCAGATGTGCTATGCATTGGTAATGGGTGTTATTTTTTCGATGCTCGTTGAAGCGACGGGAAGTATATGGGGTTCCGTGCTGTGCCATGCGGTGATAAACACCTGGAACATACTGAAGCTGCTCGTGATGGATAAGATATACGCGGGTCTCGGACAGGATTTGATGGACCTGGCCAAAGAGACCATTGACATGGATATGAAGGTGAGCATGATAGGATTCCTTGTCGGGGTTTCCGCCGTGACGACGCTCATCGCCGCGGGAGTGTATATCGCAATTTTCGAGCATGAGGGCAGGAAGGAATACGTAAGGTCGATGTTTTACAGACCTGAAGGCGAGGATGACGGGAACAGGAGGCTTATCACCCCCTCGGGTTGTATCGCGATGGCCATATGCATCATCGTGATCTTCTTCCTGGATAAGATACTTGCGCTGCTTAAGAGCGCAAACATCATATGAACCGGATGAGCGGACATATTTCGTTTATGACGGTTTTCGATAAAAGATAAAATACAAGACCCGGCTGATCAGGCCGGGCCTTGTATTTTACAGGATGATGAGAAGCAAATAGTGCGGTTAGCCTAAACGGAAATATCAATGTTTCCGCCCAGGTTGGGATTAACCGACTGCTCCATTAAAACCTTTGTCATCGTGTCACCTAAATCCGTGAAGGTGTCCAGCGATTTGTCAAGCATGGCGACACTGAAGTCGCTCATTACCTTGTTCTGTGACATTGCCATCGATAATGAGGGAATGTCGATCATAGGGGTTATCTCCATAGCTTCACCTCCGTTTGAAACTATTTGGCTTCCGATAATTCATAAGGGTAGCCTATATCACGTATATCTTATCACATATTCTCACATATGGCTATAATTGTGACGTTAAATATCCGCTGAATATTTACTGAAATTACATGCCGTCTTTTGTGCAGTATTTTAGAAAATCACCTGATGAGCTTATACATCCTGAACACATACCGGTCAAAACGGAACGCGCCCATGTACTCCGTGCCGTACCCCTTAAGGTCTATCTCGTCCATGTATCCCTTGAATTCCGGGGTATCTTCATAGCCTGCAAGGACTGCAACCCACACGTCGTTATCGCCCGCCGCACCGGCAGCCTCGTCGAGAGTTTCGTAATTGGTAAGGTTAGCATCATAGAAAGGCAGGCAGTACGCCAGTTCCTCGTATTCCTCAAGTGTATAAAGGCTGTCGCCGTACGAGACATTTTCCTTGAGCCATCTGATGGTCTCGTCGGATCCGGGGGCATATTCCGATGTGAATGCCTGCACGTAGGAATATACGCCGACGGTAACTTCAAACACTATTATGAAATATATGACTATCTTCTTAAGCCTTCCGGCCTCTATGGAAAAGAACAGCCACATAAGCCCGAGCGCGAAGAACAGATACCTGTCGACGAAGATGTTTGCGGTCATGAGCTTACTCAGTGCCGTGCCGAAAAGGAGCACGATGTAGAAGACAAAGAAGCAGTATATGGCGAATGCATCCGTTATCTTCCGCTCTTTTCTCATTAAAGCGCTCATCATAAGAAGAGCACACAGTGTGACGAGAAGCGCGCTGAGCATCGTTAATCCGACCGTGAAGGGATAGCGGCAGTACTTGAGAAAGACCTCTGCCGTGATCTCGGGCATTGAAAAATACCCGCTCACACTCATGAACTGCCTGAGAGTCACGAGAAGGCAGGGGAAATACAGTATAAAAGTCGCGAGAAGGCAGAACAGGAAATGCTTTATCCTTATCGGATGCGCTGCACTGTCTCCGTCTTCCTTAAACTTCTTCTGTTCGCTTAATGAATATATAAGCAGGAAAAGATAAATAAAGCCTGCCGTGATAAATGCAAAATGATGTGAATATCCCGCGAGTACGGCCGATACGGTGAACAGGCACCAGTTTTTGATCCCGGGAGAGAATAAGAGCTCAAAGGCAAATATCCCGGTGGCCGTGGCAAACAGAAAACCGAGGCTGTACATGCGTATCTCGACCCCGAAGAAGAGCATGTTCGGCATGAAGGTCACGGCCAGCATGAAAATGCAGGCGGTAACGGCCCCGAAACGCTTCCTGACAACGGTCGCACCGAGGAGCAGGGTAAGGATCATCGAAACGGCGCTCGTAAGCTTCATGACGGGGATGGTATACCCGAAAGCATCGGTTGTAAGCTTGAGTATTATGTTATAGAGCGGCGGCAGCGTATCCTCCATTGAACGGGTGAGAACGCCGGCCATGTCGGTGCGTATAAGCGAAGCCGTAAAAGCCTCGTCGAGCCACACGTTGCTGTTATATGTAAGTGATATAAATACAAGGCTCAGCAAAAGGGCAAGGAGCCATGTCACCGCTATGCCCGGGGCCTTCTTTGTGCTCCCGGCGGCAGAGCTTTCCGTAAGGTTATCCATAATGTCCTCCGATAGTGAGATACCACTTGATTGTAACTTTTTTGCGTATGATTTTCAACAGTGGTCTGAGACGTAATAAAACTGTAACTTTTGCTTTATTTTTTCATGCGAATGTATTAGAATATATCTGTATTGGGATATTTTTCCGAAGGAGAAGGATAATGATATCTAACCAAATCCTGCAGACCACGATAGACGGTCTGAAGAACATAACAAAGATGGAGCTGGGGGTCATAGATACTGAGGGGAAGGTCCTGGCGGCGACATTTAAGGAGCCATATGATTTTAAGGCTGCGGCGGGCAGCTTCACACAGTCACCCGCGGACAGCCAGGAGATACAGGGACATCAATTCTTTAAGGTTTACGATGAGCTGCAGCTTGAATATATAGTAGTGGCTCAGGGCGGGACCGAGAATGCATATACGGTAGGCAAGATCGCCGCGTTTCAGATCCAGAACCTCTTAGTCGCATATAAGGAACGTTTCGACAAGGATAACTTTATCAAGAATCTTCTTCTTGATAATCTTCTTTTGGTGGATATCTATAACCGTTCGCAGAAGCTGCGGATAGATACGGATGTCAAGAGGGTAGCGATCGTTGCCGAGGCGGTAAACGACAAGGATAATAATTTCCTCGAGGCGGTACGCGGCCTTTTTTCGGCAAGGACCAGGGATTTCATCACCGCGGTTGACGAGGACAATATAATCGTCATCAGGGAAATGGGACCCGGAGAAGGTTATCCCGAGGTTGCTGCAATGGCAGGCCAGATATATGAGATGTTTGTTTCCAAGGGCCTTAAGAACCTTCACGTATCATACGGCACGATAGTAAACGAGATACGCGAGGTCAGCCGTTCCTATAAGGAAGCCAAGATGGCGCTTGATGTCGGCAAGATTTTCTTCGACGAGCGCAATGTTATAGCATACAGCGAGCTCGGTATAGGGCGTCTCATATACCAGCTTCCGATACCTCTCTGCAAGATGTTCATAAGGGAGATATTTGACGGAAAGTCACCCGATGATTTTGATGATGAGACTATCACAACGATAAATAAGTTTTTCGAGAACAGCTTAAATGTGTCCGAAACGAGCCGCCAGCTTTATATCCACCGCAACACGCTGGTTTACAGGCTTGATAAACTGCAGAAGACAACGGGTCTTGATCTTCGCGTCTTCGAAGACGCCATTACGTTCAAGATCGCGTTGATGGTTGTTAAATATATGAAATACATGGAGGATTTTGACTTCTAAATTTTTATATCAGGGGAGGGAAGTATAATGATCACACTGGAGAATGTAAGCAAGAGCTATACCAATGACGGTATGCCGGCGCTCAATAATGTCAGCCTGCATATCGATAAGGGTGAGTTCGTATTCATAGTCGGCGATTCGGGTTCGGGCAAGTCTACGATGATCAAGCTCCTGCTTCGTGAGCTGACACCCACGAGCGGAAGGATAATCGTCAACAACTTCGATCTTTCAAGGCTCAGAAGGCGCAAGATACCTAAATACAGAAGGAATATCGGCGTTGTGTTCCAGGATTTCAGGCTCTTAAAGGACAGGAACGTCTATGAGAACGTTGCCTTTGCGCAGAGGGTCATCGAAGTACCGACAAGGCAGATAAAGAAGAACGTGCCCGCGATGCTTTCGCTGGTAGGTCTTCCCGAGAAATACAGGAGTAAGACAAAGGAACTTTCGGGTGGTGAGCAGCAGAGGGTTGCCCTTGCAAGGGCCCTGGTAAATAACCCGCCGATCCTGCTCGCGGACGAGCCCACAGGTAACCTTGACCCCAGGAATTCATGGGAGATCATGAAACTGCTCGAGGAGATCAACAGGCGCGGAACGACGGTCGTTGTCGTTACGCATAACCGTGAGATAGTAAATGCGATGCGCAAGAGGGTCATCACGGTCAAGAAAGGCATTATAGTAAGTGACGAGGAGAAGGGTGAATACATAGATGAAGATTAGTACGTTTATATTTACCTTCAAGCAGGGTTTTAAAAACATATTCAGGAATAAGATATTTTCGCTCGCTACCATAGCGACGATCGCCGCATGTATCTTCCTTTTCGGACTGTGCTATTCGGTGATCGAGAATGTCCGCTACAGTATCCAGAAGGCCGAGACCAATGTTGCGGTCACCGTATTCTTTGATGAGGGTACTCCCGAGAATCAGATCCAGGCGATAGGCGACCAGATCCGTTCAAGGCCGGAAGTCGCATCGGTTGAGTTCGTATCGGCCGCGGATGCATGGGAAGCGTTCAAGGTGGATTACCTCGGTGAGTACGCTGACGGATACGAAGGCGACAACCCTCTTGAGGGAAGCGAGAATTTCGAGATCTATCTTAAGGATGTATCCAAGCAGCAGCAGCTGGTCAATTATCTTGAGACGGTCGACGGGATAAGGGAGATAAACCACTCCGATGTCACCGCAAACATACTCACTCAGTTCAACAGGCTGTTAAGCTATGTTTCACTTGGTATCATAGGCATACTGCTCGCGGTATCGCTGTTCCTTATAAGCAATACCGTTGCAATGGGTATCGCCGTAAGGCGTGAGGAGATAGGCATCATGAAGCTTATCGGTGCGACTGACTTTGTCGTACGCTCACCCTTCCTTATCGAGGGTATACTGCTCGGCGTCATCGGCGCGGCGATACCGCTCGTGGCAGTGTATTTTATCTATAACAAGATCATTGTGTATGCAGCGGAGCAATTCGCCATATTAAATGATATATTGCAGTTCAAGACGGCGAGGGACGTCTTCTCTGTACTCATTCCCGTGGCATTGTTCATGGGAGTCGGTCTGGGATTCTTCGGAAGTCTCATAACCGTAAGGAAGCATCTTAAAGTGTAGTGGATGCCGGAAGGCTTATCCGGTAACACGAGGCTGTCCTTTAATGTTGGGGAGCATTTTGGGACATATCAATAAGGGGAACAATATGAGAAAACATGTATGCGGTAAGGGGATACCGGCAATGTTGCTGATCACGGCGATCACATTACAATTAACGGCTTTTCAGCCGTTATTTGTGCGTGCTGAGACCTTGACAAATGACGTGATCAAGCAGAGCGAGGAGGAGAAAAAGAGCGCCGAGAGCAGTAAGGCGGCTCTTAAGAAGGGGCTTACGGATGTAAAGCAGCTCATTGCCGATCTGCAGAGTGCCAAGGGTGAACTCGAAGATTATATCATCAAGCTTGATGACGACCTGGCCATGGTCGAGGAAAACATCGGAAGGCTTGAAGAACAGCTTGAGTTCAAACAGGAGGAGATCGATAAGACAAAGCAGGCGCTTGAAGATGCCATATGGCAGAGTCAGCAGCAGTACGGTCTGATGAAGAAGAGGATCCAGTTCGTATACGAAAAGGGCCAGACTTCCAACATCGACATGATCTTAAGCGCAACTTCGTTTGTTGAGTTCTTAAACCGCGCCGAGTATGTGAGCCAGCTGTCCGAATACGACCGGAAGATGCTCGATAAATACATCGAGACTACGCAGAACATAACCGACATCAAGACGCAGCTTGAGGCTGAGGAAGTGGAGCTTGACGAAGCAAAGCAGGACCTTGAATCCGAACAGTCGGCGCTCGAGGAACTGATAAAAGCCAAGGAAAACCAGATAGTCGCTTACCAGACAGATATAAACAACAAGGAAGCCGCAATCAAGGAATACGAAGCCGAGATCGCGGCCCAGGATGAGATAATAAAGACCCTTGAGAACCGCATAGCCGAAGAGAGAAAGAAGCTTCAGGAACAGAACAAATCGACGAGGAAATACGACGGCGGAATGTTCAAGTTCCCTTGTCCCAATTATACAAGGGTATCGGATGATTACGGAAACCGCATGCACCCGATCCTTAAGGTCCAGAAGTTCCACAACGGCATTGACCTTGCAGCTCCGTCGGGCTCGCCGATACTTGCGGCGTATGACGGTGATATCGTTTCTGCCGGCTACTCTTCGAGCATGGGCAATTATATAATGATCGACCACGGCGACAGCCTGATAACGATATACATGCACGCCTCCGCGCTGTATGTTTCGACAGGCCAGACTGTAAGCAAGGGCCAGAAGATCGCGGCAGTCGGTTCGACCGGAAGGAGTACGGGACCGCATCTTCATTTTTCGGTCAGGAAGGACGGCAATTACGTAAGCCCGTGGAATTATTTGAAGTAGATCATAAGGAGGGACCCGCTTGCGGGAGTACTTCTTACCATATAAACGAGGATCAGGAAGTAAGATGGAAAACGAAGAAAAGAAACTGTTAAACAAGGGAAGGCTTCAGGGCTTTCTCGTGACTTTTATAATAATGACCCTTATATGCACG
>JAEEGL013873019.1_pt1 | contig 18377 bp, 13 predicted proteins | sample 9134231 | NCBI WGS metagenome assembly JAEEGL01 (sample SAMN16246548, study PRJNA631951) | gut metagenome | biome: gut microbiome; feature: rumen; material: fiber-attached | host: Bos | place: Iran: Karaj | collected 2018-10 | reverse complement strand
TGCAGCCAAGGAGACAGGTGAGAAGACGATACCGTTCGGAAAGATCACCTATACAAAGGCAGGCACATACACCTACACCATTACGGAGACAGATCCTGGTGACGGATGGACAGCAACCGGAAACGGAGCAACAGTGACAGTAGAAGTAACAGATGACGGCGCAGGGAAGCTGGTAGCAGAGGTCACCGGAGCAACGATCACCAACAGCTACACTGAGCCGACGCCACCAACACCGCCGACGCCTCCAACGCCACCTACACCACCAACACCGCCAACACCGCCAACACCGCCAACACCGCCTACACCTCCAACTCCTCCGACACCGGATGAACCGATACCGGATGAGCCTACACCGCAGGTAGATCCGACACCGGACGAGCCGATTCCGGATGAGCCTACACCTACAGATGAAGGCGCAGCCTGGGCTCTGGTCAACCTGATCAGTACGATATGCGCTGGACTGCTCTCACTGGGTATGCTCGGAACCTACTTTGTAAAGAAGAAGGATGACGAGGAAGAGGACGAGAACGGCGAGAAGGTCAAGAAGAGTGAAGACGAGGAAGATGAGGACAATGTCAAGAAGCACGGCTTCGCAAGACTGCTCTCACTGGTACCTGCAGTAGGATCCATCATAACCTTCATACTCACGGAGAACATGAAGAACCCGATGGTCCTGACAGACAAGTACACACTTCTCATGCTTGCCATGGCGCTTGCAAACGTAATTCTTGCATTCCTTTCAAGGAAGACAAAGAAGGATGATGAAGAAAAAGAAAAGGCCTGATGAGCCGGCTCAATTGAAGATTCATCATATAACTGAATAGTATCGAAGGAGCTCTGTGCTGATTTGCACAGGGCTCCTTTTCAGTTGCTGTCCTGTTGAAAACTTTGTGCAAGTGATATATACTACAATAGTATTGTCACATATAGTTTTATGCAACTTGCTTTTTTATACCCAAAGCATTGCCATTATTTATGTGACATAGTTTTTGGGCGGGCGGAAATGGATGATATAAGAGAAGTACAGTTGACAGGGCTTGAGATTCTGAAGGACATAGCTTCTTTCTGTGAGGAACGGGGGATCAGATACTATCTCTACTGCGGTACCCTGCTTGGATGCATACGACACGGCGGTTTCATACCATGGGACGATGATATCGATCTTGCTATGCCGCTTGAGGATTTTGACCGCTTCAGAAAAGAGTTCTTCACAGTGAACAGGGACAGGTATGAAGAAGGCTACTTTACTCCGGCAAAGGACAGGTACAGGCATCTGTGGCTGCAGGTCGTGAGAAAAGGGACGACATACTGTGAGAAGGATGTTCTTCTTTTTGACATGCCTCACGGCATGTATGTTGATGTTTATCCTCTCATAGGTATCCCAGAAAACAATACCCTGAAAAAACTGCAGTTCTGGCTTATCAGGTTTGCCAGGTTCATGCTGAACGGAGACGAAAAGAGATTTCTTGAGCTGAAATCTGAGGGGTGGAGAAGCAGGTTTGATTTTCTTTACATCCTGCCGAGAGGCTTCAGAGTCACACTGGCAAAACTTGCTGTCAGACTATCATACCATTCCCCACAAAAGCATAGACGAGGCAGCACGATAGACGGCGCCATCTTTGCGGACAAGTACGATATTACCACCTTTGACGATCCTGTTAAGAGGACTTTCGAAGACGGACAGTTCTATACTCCAAAAGACTACGATACGATACTTAGGATAATGTACGGTGATTATATGCAGCTTCCGCCCGAGGAAAAGAGAATTCCGCACTGGAAGGATCCGGTGATAGATATGCACAGGGACTACAGAGAGTACCAGAAGGATGCTGCAGCAGAGTAAAAATGAAAACAGTCATAACATACGGAGTCTTCGATATATTTCATATCGGACATTACAATCTTCTGAAAAGAGCAAAGGAATTAGGTGACAGGCTGATAGTGGGCGTCTGCTCTGATGAATTTGCTCAGGCCAGGGGAAAGGCTGCGCTGGTCGACACGCTTGCGGTAAGAGTCGGAAATGTCAGGAGCACGGGCCTCGCCGATATGATAATCACGGAAGAGTACTACGGACAGAAGCTTACTGACGTACAGAGATACAAAGCAGATATCTTTGTCATAGGTGATGACTGGACCGGACAATTCGATTACCTGAAGGATTACTGCCAGGTCATATACCTCCCCAGAACACCGGGAATATCAACAACAGCACTCAGAAATGCGCCGCCGGTAAGGTTCGGGATCATCGGTACGGGGAGACAGGCAGAACGCTTTGCTGCGAATATCATCAGTGCACGAAGGTATGCTGAATTGACATCGGTGTACAATCCGAATGCGGAGTCCTGTCTACGGTATGCAAACAGACATTCATTGCAAGCTTGTGATTCCACAGAAAGACTGTTCGAAACATGCGATGCCATATATATTGCCAGTCCTCACGGCACTCACTTTGAGTATGCCAGGCTGGCGCTAGAGCGGGGCAGACATGTCCTGTGTGAGAAACCGATGGCATTTTCAGCACGGCAGGCAGAGGAACTGTTCAGCATTGCTGAGAAAAAGGGCCTTGTCCTGATGGAAGCACTTAAGACGGCCTATTGTCCGGGCTTCATGAACCTTACAGCCATGGTGAAACGGGGGATAATTGGAGATGTTGTCGATATAGACAGTACATTTACCAGGCTCACCGGCAGAGATAAAAGAGAATGGACAGATACAGCATTCGGAGGGAGCTTTCTTGAATTTGGAAGCTATACGCTTCTTCCGGTCGTAAAATTTCTGGGCACGGATGATGTCAGCTATACATTCCTGTCAGTAAATGACGAAAAGGGATTGGACTCATTCACAAGATTCATAGCTACAAACAGAAAACAGAGTGCTTCCGGAAAGAACGGCATTGGGGCCAAATCAGAGGGACAGCTGATAATATCCGGCACAGAAGGATATATTCTGGTCAAGGCACCCTGGTGGAAGACCGCGGAGTTTGAAATAAGGCGAGAAGATCCTGAAGACATTGAGATCTTCAAGACCGATTTTGAGTCTGAAGGGATCGGATATGAACTGTATGACTTCTTTAACCAGGTCAACGGGAACACAATAAGCCGCCAAAAGCTTACAAGGAAAGAGTCTGTCGCGATTGCCGGGGTCTTTGAACAGTTCCTGAAAGAAAACAGACAGAATAAGCAGTAAAGAGGACCGGCGATGATCGAGTTAACAAAAGAGCAGCTGCAGGGAGTGCAGAATGCACAGCTTGAGATGCTCATTGAAGTTGACAGGATATGCAAAAAGAACGGCATAAGCTACAACATCATAGCCGGAACGCTTCTCGGCGCCGTGAGACACGGCGGATATATTCCATGGGATGACGATGCTGATGTTGCAATGCTCAGAAGCGAGTATGACAGGTTCGTTACCGCCTGTCGGAATGATCTGGACACAGAGAGATTCTACTTCCAGGATCACAGGCTCACTGAAGGCTACAGATGGGGCTACGGGAAACTGAGAAGGAAGGACACCATCTTTTTAAGAGAACATCAGGAACACATGCCCTATGATCAGGGGGTGTTCATTGACATTTTCCCTCTGGACTGCGTGCCGAACGGAAAGTTCGGCAGAACAGTGAAGAACTTTGAGTGCTTTCTCATAAGAAAGATGCTGTGGGCAAAGGTTGGGAAAAAGGCGGACAGAGATCCTGTAAAAAGGACGGTCTATTCGCTGCTGGATCTTATCCCTGAGAAAACTGCAAAAGGATTTCTCGATCGCCTGATCATAAAGGCGTCCCGAAAAAACACCGACTGGGTGAGGATACTGATGTTTCCCACGCCGAACAGTGAGTACGGCTACAGAAGAAAATGGTATACAGAGAGCAGCGAATACATTTTTGAGGGGAACAGCTTTCCGGGAATAAAAGAGCGGGATGAGTACCTTACCTTCAAATTCGGGGACTACATGACTCTGCCTCCTGAGAACGAGAGAAAGACCCATCCGGTATCGGATATACAGGTATAGCGTAACAGGCGATGACTTTTGAACGATTCATTGAGAGACTGAAGAAAAGCCATATCACTGTATACGGGAGCGGCTTCGTGGCGGAGCTGTTCTATTCCGCATTGTCGGCATGGAATCTTGAAGACCGTATAGAACACTGCGTCATATCGGGAGAACCGGATGGAGCTTTTTTTCACGGCTTGCCTGTGGAGAGGTACGGCGAGACAGACACTCTTGGCACACTTGTATGTCTTGCAGTCCATGAATCGGTCAAGGATGAGATAACGTTAAAGCGGGACGATGAGGCCGTTTGGATATATCCATACATCTTTACCATGGTCTACGGCGAGCCTGTGAGGGAAGAGACTGTTAAAGTCAGAGACATATTGGAAAGGCAACCGAGACGGGAAGACTGGCTGGCAGTAAGGCTGTCCGGAGTAGAATACATAAACACCGGAGAAGAGATCTACAGGGATGTCTATTTCGAGTGCATGGAAAAACACTGCTCTGCAGATACCGCAAAAAGCAGGCTTAAGGTGCTGAAAGAGCTTTTCGTGAGCATTTCCCAAAAAGGTTTTGATCCCGGGCATCCAGTATATATTACAGATGACTATGAGATGATCGATGGTCTGCACAGACTGGCTGTGGCTGCGGCATCGGGGATCGAAAGCATACCGTGCAGGATCTTTTCTGCCTGTCCGAAGGTCGACCTTTTCGGAGAGCGGAACAGGATTCCGATCAGACATCCGTGGGACTACAGAAAGCTGGAGATAAATAGTACACTGTCTTTACTTAAGAAAAAGTACGGTGTGCCGGTTTCTCCCATGGTCTCGGTCATACTGCCTGTATACAACGTATATGAATACATCGACGAGTGTCTGGCTTCTCTCAGAGGGCAGACATATCCGCATCTTGAAATAATACTCGTTAATGATGGATCTACGGATGATTCTCTGACGGCATGCAAAGTCCGGGCAGAGAAGGATCCAAGGATCAGGATCATCGATAAAAGCAACGGCGGCGTTGCGTCCGCAAGGAATGCGGGGCTTGATGCGGCAAGCGGAGACTATATTGCTTTTGTGGACCCTGATGACTGGGTGGACGGCAGATATATTGAAAAACTTCTTGAAGCCATTGAAAGAGAAGAAGCGGATTTTGCCGAATGTGACCTCTGGCGATATGACAACAAAACAGGAAAGAAGATATACAGGTCCTGCGGTCAGGTTATGGGAAGACCGTATACTCTCCGGGAACACATGAAATACGGTCCTACGGCCACCTATAAGTCCATCTCAAGAAAAAAACTCTGGGATAAATGGCACATAAGGCTGCCGGATTGTTCCTTTGAATCGCCTGCGGTTTATTCACTCATCCTCGCTCTGGCCGGAAAGACGGCATACGTTCCGGAAGCTCTGTATTATTACAGACGTTTTAGAGAGGACTCACTCATAGAGAACGGTTATGCCAACTCTGACGGCTCTGCCAACAACTCCCTGGGAGTGGAGGCAATGACTTTTCTCATATCCGAGTTCAGGCGCTGCGGCATATATGATCGCTTCAAGGATGTTCTCGAGGGTGTGGTCAGGTACAGGCTTAGTGACATACTTGCCATGCAGTACCACAGGAGAAAAAGGGATGATTACCTTCGGCTGGTGGAAAACCAGAGAAGATTTCTTGAAAATGCATTTCCGGACGGAATGAATTTCAAGTATCTCACATGGGGCGGATACAACCTGAACAAGATACTTGAACATATGGACCGGCTGCACGATCCGGACTGCAGGATCAACTTCTCCAGCATGATATCTCTTCTGCGAACGGATGCCGGGCATGTCTTTGTGACCCACCCGAACCGATACAGGCAGATGATGGTCAACAGAGAGCTCAACAGAGTCTTCTTTGATCTGGCAGAGGAAAAGAAGGCAGAATATGTTTTTATCGATCTTATCGAGGAGCGCTTCGATATCCTCGACACGGGCAAGGCCTACATAACTGTCAGCGATGCCTTTGAAGGGATCAGGGAAAGGAGCCGGTTCACCGGCAGATCGATAGCCAGGGACAGCGAGGAATGCACCGCGCTCTGGAAGAAAGGCTTCGATCTGCTGTACTGTATGTTAAAGGACTCGGCAAAGATTGTTGTCATCGAAAACAGGCTCAGTGAACGGGTCGGATCTCTCACGGCGAGAAGAGCCTTTGAGGACCTTGAGAAAATAAGAATTATAAATGCTGTTCTGGACAGCTATTATGAATACATAAGTAAATCGTATCCGGATGTGGACATGGTCAGGGTAAGTGACCTTGAGCTGTATTTCACCGATGAAAAATACGAATACGGAGCAGTGCCGTCTCACCTCAATCGGCTGGTGAACAGACAGATCGCCCAAAGAATAGAAGAAATGATAACAAAAAGATGATTGGAGAATCAAATGCCGAGAGTTTCAGTGATTTTACCGGTATACAACACAGAACGGTATCTTGAACGGAGCATCAGGTCAGTTCAGCAGCAGACCCTGAAGGATCTGGAGATAATCTGCGTTGATGACCATTCTCAAGACGGATGTCCTCGGATCCTTGACCGAATGGCTCGGGAGGATTCAAGGATAAAAGTCATACATCTTCCTGAGAACAGAAGACAGGGCTTCCGGAGGAACAGAGGCATCGACATGGCCCGGGGAGACTATCTGTATTTCCTCGACTCGGATGACCTTATAAGACCGGAGGCGATGGAGGAACTGGCTGACAGGGCTGACAGCGAATGTCTGGATGTCATTTTTTTTGACAGTGATGTCTTTTACGATGATGAAAAGCTGAAGAATGTCTATCAGCCGGCTTTCACGAGAAGACACGGGCAGTATGCAGGCGGAGTGTTGACAGGGAGAGATCTTTTTGACCGGTTCATGTCCAACAACGAATGGACCTGTTATCCTCAGAAGATATTCTGGAGAAGATCCTTCATTATGGATGAGGAGATCAGATATCTGGAGGATGTGGAACATGAGGATGAGTATTTCGCTTTCGCAGGTATACTTGCAGCAAAGAGAGCACTGTATGTTCCAAAGGACTATTTCCTGCTCAGAGTCAGACGGAATTCTGTCATGACCACCAGGCTGGGGCCAAGAAATTACCATGGATACATGATGAACATGTATTATATGTGCCGTTTCGTCGAGGACAGGAAGATAGACGACTATTGGGCGGACAAGAACATCCTCAGGATGCTGGAGAGAGTAAAGTTCATTGAGGCGACATACGAAGGAGCCGAACGGCTCACGAGCTGGTTCAAGAAGGATTTTGACTGGTCGATATACCGATTCTTCAACATGTCGCGCACCGAGGAGGATTTCCTCGACGATGCGATGATCGAAATGCTCTCGGAGTTTCCGAGCATATATATCTACGGAGCCGGACAGATAGCTAGACGAGTATATCCGGATATTGTAAGGAGGACTGGCACCTGTATAAAGGCGTTCCTGGTCACAGAATATGATTTGGACAGGAGGTCTCTCGGAGGCTTCCCGATAATCGAGTATGACCCGGGAAAGATAGAGAGGGACATACCGGTCCTGGTCTCGGTGGGTAAGGCTCTTCGTGAGACTATCTGCACCAAACTCAGCGAGGATAAAATCAGATGGATCTATTATCGCTAAAAAGAAGCTTTTCCGAGAGCGAGTTCGTTCTCAGCCGCTTTGATGAGAATTTCAGTGCATTCAAGGGGAAAAACATAGTCCTCGTCGAAGGATCGTTGCGTGATGATATCATGACGGCATTCAACGGTGAATATCGTTTTATTGGGGTCATTTCTGAGGACGGCTCTTCAAATGAAGGCTTCCTTTCACTTGATGAGGCGCTGGCAATGAGGCCGGATATCGTCATTCTGTGTGAGCACAGATACCATAAAGAGACGGATTATCATCTCGTCGAAGGAATGTGCAGAGATAACGGCATAGCGCTATTTGACTGCTTTGGAGTGGACGAACTTACCCTTCATGATGAGGTGGCGGGTCACGATTATCTGAATTTCTACCAGTGGCTGAGACTATTGAAGGATTACGATGTGATCTCATTTTCGGCCATGTACACGGTCCTTTACCCAGACAGCGAGCGGGAGAAAGGTTACAGTGTCAACAATATAATGAAAAATGTCATCGACAGGTTGAGAAAGGAAGGCAAGACAGTGCTGCTTTCCCTCAGGGAGAAATTCGGGCTTGACCTTCAGAAAGAGATCCTGTCAGATGCGAACCTGCTTTCCGGTGCGGATCATATATATATACGTGACGGTGCAGATCTCGGCTACAGCCTCCTTAGAGAAAGGTGGCCCGAAGCGAAGATCATCCATATCGGCACCGACATTGTCGGTGATGTTGTAATCCCGAGGGCTTATGGCCTGGATTCACACAGATTCGTATTCAGGGATGTGATGCACAGGACCGACGAAGAAAAGGACAGTGCCATAAAAATATCAAGGCCGTCTCTCAGAGCGGTCAAGGAGCGGATAGACGGGCATGATATTGTGTCCTTCGATATCTTTGACACGCTTCTAAACAGGTCTGTTCCCGATCCTGATGATGTTTTCAGTGTCATTGAGACAAAAAGCCGACACGAGGGCTTTGCACAGGCAAGGATAATGGCTGAAAGGACATGCCACGGCGGAAAGCTCGATGACATTTACCGTGAATTTGAGAAGATCACCGGTCAAAACGGTGAGAGTCTTAAAATGATAGAGAAAGAGACTGAAGACAGTCTCATTACATTGAGAGAACCTGTTGCAGAACTGGTGAGGTACGCGCTGGGACAGAAAAAGAAGGTCATACTGGTATCAGACATGTATTTTGACAGCGGCTTTCTGGAAAAGCTGCTGCATGACAGGGGGCTCGAGGGTTTTGAGAGGATTTTCGTGTCCTGCGAGTACGGTCGGGCAAAGGAGTCTGGCCTTTACGATATCGTCAAGGATACTTACCCGGGCATGAGCATACTGCATATCGGGGATGATCCGGAGAGCGACATTGCTGCTGCCGAAAGCGCCTTGATAGACGCTATATATATCCCTACTGTCAGAGCTATAGCCCGGACCGAGGGCTTCGAAGAGATAATAGCCGACTGTGCCAGTATCAGTGATCTGATGTTGGTAGGAACGGTGATGAGTGAGGTCTATGCCGATCCGTTCAATGAGCCTGATGATACGGACAAGGTGGCCAGAGGCGCTCTTCCGTCGATAAATATCGGATACCTGTCATTCCTGGTCAACTACTTCAGGGAGAACAGCTTTGACACCTTCCTGCTCCAGGCAAGAGACGGATGGCATATACGATCGACTTATGAACTGTTACGCAAAAGATTTGCATATCTGCCGAAGGGAATATATTACCACACCAGTAGAAGAGCAGCCTTTCTTCTTGTTGCGGATATGGTGGACTATTCTGATTCGCTGACATTGAGATACAGCGATGACCAGGTTGCGATTCTTGATGAGGTATACGGACTCAAAGGCATGGATTACAGCTTTGATCCGGAAAAGAGCCTTAGAGAAAACACACAGGCTAACATGGAGCTTATTGCCCCCATATGTACTCTTCAGAGAGCAAACTTTGAGAAATACATCGAGAAGAAGGGCATCGAAAAAGGTTCGCGCATAGCTATCATGGACTTCATCTCCTCCGGAAGCACGCAGAGGTTCCTCTCATGGCATATCGGATGTGATGTCACAGGTGTATTCTACGCCTTCCCGGAATATATGTATGACGGTGAGGGACCGCAGGTCTCATACTTCGGATATGACAGGCGGGTAGATTATCCCATACAGATGGTCCTGGAAAAGTACATGACGGCCCCGCAAGGCGCGACAGACGGTTATGACAGACTTGGCGAGCCTGTATTCGCTGACGAGATAAGAAGCGAGAGTGAGATCGAGCACATACTGAAAGTCCAAAGCATCGCTGAAAAGCTGGAACAGAGATTCTTCTCTTCGCTCTACTGTGATGATGCGACAGTGTCGGCAAAGGTCGTTAACGGGATACTGGAAGCGTGTATAGCCCGAGATACATTTACTGGTTACTATGATGACTGGATAGGGGAGGAATACCCCTCGGATTAGATGGCCCGAGTTCGGGAGAGGCACCGGAAATGGAAAAAAGCCGAAAGAAGATAATCGAAATAATCAGCAGCACCCGGCCCTCCGGCTATGACTGGGAAATCAGAGGCAGCGGTGATGCTGAGCTGAGCTATGCACTGTCTTCTGTCAGGAACGGCCTTTTTTCATGGCTTCCGTCAGACAGCTCGTTTGACGTTCTGGTGACGGACTGGAAGTATGGCGCAGGGCTGGAATCCCTGAGCGCGCATGTCGGAAGGATCTGGCTCGTTGAGAAAGATCCTGAGCTAAGGAAGGCGTTAAAGATAAGATTTGAGGGCACAAATGTAACGGTCATTGACGCTGTTCCTGAAGGAAAGATGGATATCATTATCACTGGAGACCCGGATGCGGAATGGTATGATATCCGGCAGACAGCAGCGGAGCATGCATGCATATATGTCTGCTTCAACAATCCGAACGGCTACTTTGCCGGCGGAGCTGACTGCGGCAGCACCAAGATGAGCACCGAGGAGCACGTTAAGGAAAAGCTGGAAAGAATAGGCTTTAAAAACACAGTCTGCTACTACCCTCTTCCGGGAGAGTTGTTTCCTCAGGCTATATATTCCGACATCATGCCGGCTGACAGCACTGTGACAGACAGAGTGTTCGTGATCGATCCCAATGAAAAAAGCAGGGCACGGACAAATGATGTCTTTGAGAAACGGGTTAGAGAAGGAACACTGCTACAAATGGCCCCATTTGTGATCTTGACAGCAGCAAGATCGGTAGAAGACCTTCCAAGGACCGGAAAAGTGATTCTGTCAATAGACAGGGACAGGCATAACTGTTTCCAAGTCATCTTTTCTGATGATATAGTAATAAAGCAGAACATATATCCGGAAGGCAGGAAGAAACTTGTGCAGATGCATGATAATATCTGCGAAATGGGCTCAAGAGGCATCCGGGTCATAAAAGAGGAGCTTTCAGACACCGGAATTTCCATGGATAATTTTGGTCCGGACAACCTGCTGGCTTTTCTGGAAAAGCACCCGGAAAGAACAGAAGAAATGCTGGATATGATCCTGAATGACGTCCTGAACTCCTCTGACACCTTTACAGATGCGGGAAAACTGATCCTCAAAAAAGGCTACACTGACATGACACCTTTCAACTGCTATTATGACGGGACGAGGCTGGTGTATTTCGACCAGGAGTTCACAAAAGAGGATTGCCCGGTGTCGTATGTGATGTTCAGAGCTGTCAAATACCTGTATATCCATATTGAAGGTCTGGAGCAATTTGTCAAACAGAGCTATCTGTATGACAAATACTCAATAACAGAAGATCTGGAAAGCTTTGAGGTAATGGAATACCGGTTCGTCAGTTCATTAAGAAGGATGGACGTGTTCTCACAGTTCTGGAACTGGAGAACATAGGCAACATCTCATGTATGCGGAGATAAAAAGTGGAAAAGAAATATGATATTGGTCTGTTGATGGGTGTGTTCGATATGTTTCATGTAGGGCATCTTAATCTTATTAAAAGGGCAAAGGAACAATGCCGTTACCTGCGAGTTGCTGTGCTGAGCGACGAACTCGTTCTTGAATACAAAAACAAGTATCCTGTCATTCCTCTTGAGGAGAGGATGGAGATACTTGCATCTGTAAGATATGTTGATGAGGTCGTACGGATCGTTGATAATCCTTCAAGACTGGTGGAACTGGACAGGAGGCATTTTGACTGCTTCTTCAGCGGGGATGACTACACAGAAAATGAATACTGGAACTGGGAGAGAAACGAGCTGAAGAAGAGGGGAGTTGACGTGGTGTATTTCCCATATACACAGTCGCAAAGCTCAACTATGATCAGAGACAGACTGAAAAAGGATAATCATCAGAGCGGTAAATGATGCTGTTCATGAAGCAGAATACAAAATATTGGGGGATCATCAAATGAGAATACTTGTTACGGGCGGAGCTGGTTTCATAGGCAACCATCTATGCAGGAGACTGGTCAGAGAAGGTCACGAGGTGATCTGTTTCGACAATCTGTTTACCGGTCGGGAAAGTAATATTGGGGATCTGATAGTGTGTCCCAATTTCAGATTCGTCAAGGGAGATGTTACGGAGCCCTTCGACTATGAGGTCGACCAGATATATAACCTGGCGTGCCCAGCAAGTCCTATTCACTACCAAGAAGATGAAATCAAGACTCTTCAGACGAGTTTCATTGGAACGTATAACTGTCTGGAAAATGCAGTGAAATACAATGCGAGACTGCTTCATACTTCAACCAGTGAAATCTACGGAGACCCCAAGGTACACCCCCAGAAGGAGGAATACTGGGGCAATGTCAATCCTATTGGTGTCAGAGCCTGTTATGACGAAGGGAAAAGAGCGGCAGAGGCGCTGATCTTCAGTTACAAGAGGATGTATGATGCTGATGTCAAGGTGGTCAGGCTGTTCAACACCTATGGCCCTTACATGAACCCGCAGGACGGAAGAGTAGTGTCGAATCTGATAGTAGAAGCTCTTGCCGGAAGGGACCTGACCGTTTACGGAGACGGCTCGCAGACCAGAAGCTTCTGTTATATCGATGATACCCTTGAGGCGATCGTCAGGATGATGAATGACACTTCGAGGAACTTCTCCGGCCCCGTGAACATTGGCAATCCTTCAGAGAGGACCGTGTTGGACCTCGCAACAAAGATACAGGAGTTGACAGGTACAAGCTCAAAGATTGTGTTTGAAGAACTGCCCAAGGACGATCCGACACGAAGAAAACCGGATATATCTCTGGCGAAAGAGATGTTGAATTGGGAACCGAAAGTCGACATTGAAGAAGGTTTGTCAAAAACGATACGGTATTTCAAGAAGACGACGGACTGAGAAATGAAGTTTTACCAGAGCAAAGGACTAATGTTGTGATTAAGCAGAAGCCAGGACATATTCTTAACCTTAAGAACAAGGTCAAAGCGCTAAAGATTGATCTTTCAAGAGGCATCAGGAAGGAGCCTTCGATTCAGAGAAGGATCCCTGTTGGAGCATGTCTGTCATATGATTTTGCAGGTAGCGCAAGATTTCGAAAGATTGTTGCTTCTAATTTTGACATTGTGGTCTTTGAGAATCTGCTTAAAGTCACATCTCTTGTGTCAAGAGAAGGTTGTCGTAACAGTAAAGACGGTACACCGGTCCTCATTTTCAGCAGGGCAGACAGGATGATGAGATGGGCACAGAGGAACGGACTTAAGGTACATGGGCATTGCCTTATGTATCACAAATACATGTATGACTGGTTTTTCAGGGAAGGCTACGACTATGGGGCTCAATTTGTTTCCCGTGAAGAGTGCCTTTTCAGGATGAAGAGCTGCATCGAGCAAGTCATCACTCATTTTGAAAAGAAATTCCCTGGTGTCATCATATCCTGGGATGTAGTAAATGAACGGATCGCAGAGACGGATAAAGACAGGGATCTGCGGTCGGGCGATTGGAGAAGAGCATATTGGGACGGTCAAGCGAATCTGCTCAGGGATCTGATCGGAAAGGATTATGTGGAAAAAGCCTTCCTGTTTGCCAGAGACACTGTAGACAACCTCGGCGCTGATATAAGGCTTTATCTAAATGACTTCAATGCCTTCAAACCGCAAAAGAGAGAGAGGCTTATACAGCTCGTTAATGACATTAATCATTATTCGAAGGATTCCTCGGATGCATACCGAAGACTGTGTGACGGAGTTGGCATGCAGGGATACCTGGGGGGTATCAACAATCAGGCAAAATGCCTGACGCAGAGCATTAAGGAAGAGTTTCTAGAGTCATTAAAGAGATATCATAATGAAGGAATAAGGGTGCTGATCACGGAAATGACTGTCCGCAACTATGACAGATCAAAGGAGATGGAACATGCGGACTACTGCGTCGATCTGATAAAAGGGATCCGCAGGCTGATTGATAGCGGAGATGCAGAGCTGGACGGTTTGATCTTCTGGGGGATGGTAGATATCTCTGAGGATGAGACGGAGAGCGAGGACGGATGGAATCCGCATGGAGGATTGCTTCGAAGGGACTTCAGTGACAAGGGCATCCTGAAAAGGATACTAGAGGTCTTATAGGATCGATGGATGTGCTTGAACAAAGTCCGTTGATGGCACTGTGACCTTGTGTCCGGAGGACAAATCATGTTTTTTGGCATATTCGTTCCCTAAAAGCGGCTGCAGGATGGCATGAGATTATGGTCGTAAGGTTGTCAGATGATATTGAATCGTGGTTAAATAATGGTGTTTTTCAATATGAGGATTCATAACAGTTTTTAGAGGAGAGCATTATGAAGATTTGGGCACATAGAGGATTGAGTGGAAAATATCCGGAAAACACAGTGGAATCATTTGTCGCAAGCTGTAAATATGATATCACAGGAATTGAACTTGATATTCAGCTTACCAAGGACAACAGGATCGTTGTCATTCACGATGAAACTGTTGACAGGACAACTGACGGAAAGGGGTATGTAAAGGATTATACTCTTGAGGATCTGAAGAAGCTGAAGATTTTTTACGGAGACAAATTCCTGAATGTACCAACTATTGATGAAGTCTTCGATGCTTTGGGACCTTATTGCAGAAAAAGGGGAGTGCTTATCAATATAGAACTCAAGAACAGTGAGATACGCTATGATGGCATGGAAAGGCTGATCTTGGACAAGGTGGCCGAATACGGGCTCGAGAAATATATCGTCTACTCATCATTTAATCCGGACTCTCTGAAGGTTCTCAAGGAAATGGATCCCAGCCTTGACATTGGAACGCTCGGAGTAGGGGTTAAAGAATGCAAGGAATATGCCCGAGAACTTGGCATAACTGTCATACATCCGTTCATCAAAAAGATCGGAGAAGAGCCCATAGATGAGGGCTGGACTGTAAGGTGCTGGAACATCATGAAGTTTGAACCGTTCTATCCTGACATGGGTGAGACGGAAGTCTATGATCTTGCCGACCTTGAAAGCCAAGGCATTACAGACATCTTTACAAATAACGCTGATCTCTACTGCAGAAAAGTAGAGGACTGATACTGCATCGGTTAATGAATACAGAGGGGCAAAAGCCCCTCTGTATTGTAATATAAAATCATAGTCATCAGCTTAGCTATTTCAGGAACCTTGCGAACATCTTGCGTAGTTTATTGATTATCTTTTGGGAAACTACGGCATCCTCGTCCTGATAGTATTTATACCGGACATTTTTTGGCTTAAGAGCTTTTTTTGCTCTCTTAAGCAGTCGCCACGGCAAAGCTATTATGACCAGAGTATCTTGTGAAGGATGAAGATCCTTAAGAGTGATGACCGGTTTTCCGTCGATATCGTTCAGCGCTGCTTCGGTGCCATCTGCAATGAAACCCTCAAGCTTGACATGAAAGACCTTGAGACTGTCTGCAACTTTTCTGGCAATGCTACCTGTCCCATAGATCCATATTCGGTTTCTGTCATCCATCTCACCAAGAGTTCCGATCCCAAGAGTATACCAGTATTCCTGCGTCTGTATCATTGAAGAAATGGCTTCAAAAAGGACTAGATCCTCCGGTGTCCTGCTGCAGTAGTCTCTCAGTTCGTTGAAATCCAGTTCCTTATATATTGATCTGCACATTCCGTACATTATGGCAATGGCAAAACGGGTACCATAGGTGTGGATGTTTTTCTCCGCCACAAACTGATTCATAAGCCAGAAGTTGGTCATATACCCGTGGAAATTCCTGGGCTGGACTTTTCTTGTGACAACGGAATCATCCCTGTAACGTCTGAAAACGAGGCGGTCCTGTATGTATTTTGCTCTTTGAGCTGTCAGTATTGCCTTAAATGCAAACACTTCATCCTCATGTTCAGAGAGTTCGGGATAGTAGATATCGTTGTTTAAGAGCATGTCAGTCTTCCAGAAGAAGGTCTGGGGAAGGCAACTCCAGTCATACTGCTTTTCCATCAGGTCGAACAGCTGCTGTCCCGTGCTGGACTCATTAGGGTAGGAACCGGTCTTATTGATCTTGACCTCTGAAAACTTCTCTTCGAGCTCCTTGCTGTCATATATCGGTAAGCAGCCGAAGTTTATGCAGTCCAAAGACTCTTCTTCGGCGAGGCTATACAGTCTTTCAAGCGCATCTAGCCGTATCTTGTCGTCTGAATCCAGAAAATAGACATACTTTCCCTTTGCATTCTTAAGACCGAGATTCCTGCCGTGTCCCTGTCTTCCGTTCTTCTCCAGATGGAAAACTTTGACTCGGTCGTCTCTTGCAGCATATTCATCCAGTATCTCTCCGCATCGGTCAGGAGAAACATCATCTATGCAGATGACTTCAAGCTCCTTCAGAGTCTGGTTTATGACACTGTCCATGCATTCGGGCAGAAACAGCTCTACGTTATATACTGGGATGACAACGGATACTTTAATCATGGTGCAATACCCTTTTCCTGTTACTAAACGATCTTTGGTGTTCGTTATCAATATATTACAACAATTCCGGACGGATATGTACTGTTTTACCCCAAAAAAATCGGGACCTTTGGTCCCGCTTTTTAAGGCATTGATAACTGTCGCTTCTATCAGAGGTCGTAAAGCTCTGAGTACTTCTTCTCAAGATAATCTGTAAAGACTGTCGGGTCAAACTCTTCGCCGACCGCGTTCCTGAACACCTCACTCGGAGTCAGAAGACAGCCATATTTCCAGATCCTTTCCCTGAGCCATTCATCGATTTGCCCGAAATTGCCGCTCCTGATGCATTCATCAACATCTATTGTTTCTTTCATTTTTCTCAGATACTGGGCACCGTAAGCACTGCCGAGAGCATATGAAGGGAAATAACCTATATTGCCGCCGGCCCAGTGGCTATCCTGAAGCACTCCGCGTCTGTCATCAGGAACATCAACACCGAGATATTCCTTATACAGCTTATTCCACCGCCGAGGAAGATCCCTGACCTCAAGCTCGTCTGCGAAGATCCGCTTTTCAAGCTCATATCTTACCATGATATGAAGGGCATACGTCAGTTCATCAGCTTCGATCCTTATGAGACCGGGTTCGGCACGGTTGACTGCCCTGTACAGATCCTCCCGCGTTCCCTTTACCTCAGTGAAATGCTTCTGAATAGTCGGGAAGATGTATTCACAGAAAGCGCGGCTGCGGCCGATGATGTTTTCAAAGAAACGGCTCTGGCTCTCATGTATGCCCATGGAAACACCGCCGTCGAGTGCCGTGTAGGCGAGCTCAGGTGCGCAGTTCGACTCATAGAGGGCGTGGCCGCCTTCGTGGATGACGCTGTACATGGAGTTCGAGAAATCATCCGGGTGATAGTTGGTGGTGATCCTGACGTCATTATGTGAACCGATGCTGGTAGTGAACGGATGCTCCGTAGTCGAGAGACCGACATGGTCAAGATCAAGACCGATGAGTTTCATCAGCTCATATGAGAAAGCCTGCTGCTCTGCGACCGGGAAATTGCCGTGAATGATGGAATCGTCCAGCTGCGGCTTTTCCTGCACCTTTTTGAGAAGAGGTACGATGTGTTCTCTGAGCGTGGAGAAGAACTTTTCGCAGGCCTCCATCGACAGACCTTCTTCAAAGCGGTCAAGCCAATAGTCATAGGCTTTCTTGTCCGGCGCGCACCATGCTGCTATCTTCTTATGGTAATCGAATACCTTCTCAAGGATCGGCTCAAAGCTGTCCCAGTCATTGTTCTCCTTAGCCTTATGCCAGACATCATCTGCTTTGACCATAAGTCGCTGGAACTCGACGTAATCCTCCATAGGGATCTTTTCCATCATCCTAATATCTTTCAAAAGAAGCCGGACCTGCCTCTTTTCGTGATCATCAAGTGAATCCTTATTGGAATCAAGAAACTCGAGCGTCTCCTTAGTCTGCCGTGATGTCGAGAGCAGATAGCTTTCCTGGCTGAGGACACCAAGAGCCTGGGCCCTGTTGTCGGCTACTCCCTTCGGGGCTGTAGTCGCTCCATCATAAAAGATCAATGCCATTGCGTTCATGAAGGCAGCATTCTTTTCCTGCAGTGTCTTCAGATTGTCTTTTGCTTCTGTGAGTGTCATTGTGTATCTCCTGTCAGTTATACTATACGGACGCAGGCCTTTGGCCTGACCGGTGTGAATGATTATGAACCATTGTATAACTTTTGTCCCTATCGTACAAGGCTAAAGTTAGCATGTGACAACTCGCGTCCAAAAAGAAAACCGCAAAGCAGAGGCTTTGCGGTTTTGGTGAGCTATCGGAGACTCGAACTCCGGACCCTCTGATTAAAAGTCAGATGCTCTGCCAGCTGAGCTAATAACTCAT
>JAEEGL010892151.1_pt1 | contig 18377 bp, 8 predicted proteins | sample 9134231 | NCBI WGS metagenome assembly JAEEGL01 (sample SAMN16246548, study PRJNA631951) | gut metagenome | biome: gut microbiome; feature: rumen; material: fiber-attached | host: Bos | place: Iran: Karaj | collected 2018-10 | reverse complement strand
TATTCTTCGTAAAATATCACATCCAAATATAGTAAATATATATGAAATATTTGAAGATTCAAAAAAATATTATATAATGTATGAATTATTAAAAGGAGGAGAATTATTTGATGCAATAACATCAAATGGTTTTTTTAATGAAGTTGATGCTTGTTTTATTTTTAAACAAATAATGCTTGCTTTAAATTATTTACATGAATTATCAATTGTTCATAGAGATTTAAAACCAGAAAATATTATGTTAGTTGATGAGAAAAAATATACTTTAAAAATTATTGATTTTGGTGCTGGTATTGAAATTCAACCTGGGAAATTTTTAACAACATTAATAGGAACTTCTTATTATATTGCACCTGAAGTTTTAAAAAAAAATTATAATGAAAAATGTGATATTTGGTCATGTGGTATTATTTTATATATTTTATTATGTGGTTATCCACCTTTTAATGGTAATTCTAATAAAGAAATTTATAAAGAAATTTTAACAAAAGAACCTGATTTTTCTGCTGAAGAATGGTTAGATGTTTCAACAGAAGCAATTGATTTAATTAAAAATATGCTTGTTAAAAATCCTGAAAAGAGATTTAATTGTAAAGAAGTTTTAGAACATTATTGGTTTAAAAAATTTGATAAAGAATTACATAATAGAAGTAAAGGAAAAAATAATAATAAATATCATAATTTAAAAATGATTGAACATATGGCTGAATTTGTTGAACAAAATAAATTAAAACAAGCTGTTTTAAAATATATTACTACACAATTTGTTTTGGAACAAGAAGAAGAAAAATTAAAACATATTTTTAAAGAATTTGATACTGATGGTAATGGAATGATTAGTAAAGAAGAATTTTCTAAACATTTAATTGATTTTTTTGGTGAGAATGATGCTAATCAAATTACTGAAAAAATTTATCCTCAATTAGATGTTGATAAAAGTGGTGAAATTTCATATAATGAATTTTTAACTGCTTTAATTGATAGTCAAAAAATTATTACTATTGATAAATTAGAAAAAGCTTTTAATATTTTTGATAGAGATAATAATGGTAAATTATCTGTTGAAGAAATTAAACATGTTTTTGGAGGGAATGAAGAAGCTTGGAAAAAAATTATTAGAGAAGTTGATACTAATAATGATGGTGAAGTTGATTTTGAAGAATTTAAAACTTTAATGCTTGGATGGAATAATAATGTTGCTGAACATAATACAAGTATTATTGATAAAATAGAAAGGGAAAAAATAGTTTTATAAATATATATTTTTTATATATATATATAAATTAAAAAGAAATATATTTTATTTTTGAATCTTTTATTATTTAAAAAATATTTATATTTAATATTATTATAATATAATTTATATATTTTAAATATTAATAGAATCTTGAAGATACAAAGATTCTTTTGCCATAATATCTCTCATTAATAGTTTTTTAATATTTTCATATTTTTCACACATATATTTATTTTCTAAATTATCGTAAAAATTAATAATTTCTTCAAGAAACATATAAATTCTAAGAATTAAACTATATAATTTACCTTCTTCTAACTCAGTTTCTTTTATTATAGATGAAAAACTTTTACCTTCCATCCAAGATTTCATAGCTTTATATATCGAAAAAGTAACTCTTCTATCATATTTATTATCTTCAAAATTATAACTTTCTTCAATTTTTAAAATATTATCAAAAATTGCTTTAAATTTATTATATGTATCTTTAAATTGAGGAGTCATTTTAAAATTACAATTAAAATCAATTTCATTTTTATTACTACAAAAACCACTAATAAAACCGATAATTTCAGATTCATTAAGTTTTTCTAATATATTACTTACTAATAATTCACTAATTAAAACACAATCAGTTGTTCCAATTTCTCTTGCTCCTTTTCCTTTTAAAGTTACTAAATTATGTTCATCTATATATCCTAATTTTTGTAATATTTTTAATCTTGTATTAAATTCTAAATAATGTTCCATATTTTTTGGATCTAAAGATTTTTCTTTTTCTTTTTTCAATTGTTCTAATTTTAAATATGAATTATATTTTTTTAAATGACTTAATTTTAAAGGACAATTATAAAATTTACTATTTTTAATTATTTCAAATATTTCTTTTTTTTCATTTAATGCTTTTTCCAATTCAGGACTATTTTTTCCTTGTTCTAAATAATTAATTTGTGAAATTCCAAAATTATCAATAGATTCATTTTTAAATTGAGCCAAAAAACTAAGTACATGTTTCAAATCTTTTTGACATAAGAATCTATAACCTTCATTATCTTCTTTTAAATTTTCATAATCTTTAATACTTGAAATTTGAAAATCATAAATTTCTCTAATATCACTTATATCATAATTTTTATAAATATATTTTATTCCATCTATATTTCCATTTTTACTCATATAATTATAATTTTCATCATCTGATATTTCTTTTTTTGATTTTCCATTATAAATAACACACCAAATTTCACCATTATATTGAGTATAATAACAAATTTCAACAGCAAAAATTTCAGAACAAAATTTTTTATCATAAACTTTTAATAATCTTCCTTTACCTTGTTTATTCTTTTTCCCATTTCCTTCAGTATGTAATAACATATTAATATCAGGATAATGAAAAATACTTAAATTAACATTTTCTAATTTCCTATCTAATTCAATATATTTTTCAATATTAAAACAATCATTATTATATTGACAATCAATTTTTTTTTTTTTTCTCACATTCAATTTTAATATCTTCTAATTCTTTCATAATTTTAGGAATTTCTTTCATATTTTTACTTTCTAAAAAAGATTCTTTAAAAAATTGATCAATTCCTTTTATATTCCTAGAAAAAAAGGATATAACAGTTCTATAACTTAATCTAAATTTACTTTCAATTTCTGTTCCAATTCCTTTTAACATATTACAAATTTCTTTACTTTCATTCTCTTGATTTCTAATTTCATTTATCATTAAAAAAACATATCCAATTGAATCAATTCCTCTTCTTCCAGCACGACCACTCATTTGTAAAAATTCACTTGAAGTTAAAATTTCTTTTTTTTTATCATTATATTTATAAATATCAGTAAAAACAACTGTTCTAGTTGGCATATTTAAACCAATTGAAAATGATGTTGTTGCAAATAAAATTTTTATTAAACCCTTTGAATATAATATTTCTATTATTTCCTTTAATATTGGTAATAAACCTGAATGATGAATTCCTATTCCATTTATTAACATTTCTCTTAATTCTTGAATTTGAGGAATATCTTTATCTTCATTTGATAATGTGTTAATACATTTATCAAAAAAATTTCTTATTTGTTGAACTTCTTCTTTTGATATTAATAATTTTGATTTTAACATTTTTGAATATTCATTTATTTTCTTTATTGAAAAAACAAATATTACTACTGGTGTTAATGCTTTTTCATTAACGTAATTTACTATTTCTTCTATTTTCAAATGAGTTTTTGTAATTTGGATATTATTATTATTTGATTGGTTATTATTATTATTAAAACTTTTTTTTAAATTCTTATTTTTAGATTTAGTAAATTTGTCAAAAAATTTAATATTTTTAATAAATAATTTTTGTTTTTCCATTATTTCTTTCTTATATTCATTTTTTTCTAACATCTTTTTATTTTTTTCATTTAAACAAGAAGCTTGAATCAAAGCAGTTTTAATATTATTTTCAAAAACTTCATTATTAGTATTCTTAACAAGAAAAACATTTTCAAAATCTAAAAATATTTTATATTCTAAAGGTACAATTCTCTTCAAAGTATTTTGTACATAAACAGTAGTTTTTTTAATTTTTCCAACCCATTCAGCAAATTCCATATAATTAGGAATAGTAGCACTCAACATAATAATTCCAATTCCAGGAGGAAGTAAAATTAAAATTTCTTCCCACACATGACCTCTTTCATTATCATTAATATAATGAACTTCATCAAAAATAACCCATTCAACAGAATTTAACAATTCACTATTTTTATAAAGTGAATTTTGTAATATTTCAGTAGTCATAATTAAACATTGTGCATTAGGATTAATAGAAACATCACCAGTTAAAATTCCAACATCATTAAATTTAATTTTAAAATCTCTATATTTTTGATTACTTAAAGCTTTAATTGGAGAAGTATAAAGAACTTTTCTTTTATTTTTTTTTCCTAATGCAATACCATATTCTGCTATTACAGTTTTACCTGATGAAGTATGTGCACAAACTAAAACATTTTCATGATTTTCTAAACGAATTATTGACCTTTTTTGAAATATATCTAATTCGAAAGGGTAATTTATTGCTTTATTTTTTATTTTTTTATAACATTCTATATCTATTTCGTCTTCTATTGCATATTTTTTTTTTAATTTTATGTCGGAGATGTTTTCATTTGAAATATTTTCTGTTTTTAATTTTTTTTCTTTTTCTGAATTTTCTGAGTCTGAGTTAAAATATTTGTCATATTTTTCTTCTTCTGAGGAAAAGTTATTAGATTTTGATATTGATTTTTGAGAATTACTTTCTGATTTTTCACCTGTTTGTTCTTGGTAATTTTTACTTAAATTTTCATTTGATGTTTCTTCTTCTTTTTCACGAGATTTAATTAATTTTAAATCTTCTTTTTCTTCATTTTTATTAGGATTTTGTTCTATTTGATTATTTGAGTTATTAAATATATTATTCTCATTATTTGGTTCTTGGTGAAACTCATAATTTTCAAAATCATCTAAGTCAAATAAATTATCCATTTTTATTATTATTTTTATTTAATTAATAAAAAATTTTTAAATTATTCATTTATAATTTAAAAAAGTAGAAATATATACATAATTTTTAAAAATTTATTTAATTATAATAATATATATTGTATATTATTTAAATTAAAAATAAAAAAATTTAGTAAAAACTTTATAATTTATTTATTCATTTAAATTTTATCAATATTTATATATTTTAAAAGCATAGATTATATTATTATTATTTAATTAAAAAAGATATTAAAAAATTTAATCATTTCTTTTTAAAAAATAATTTATTATTTAAATATAATGGAAAGTACTTCTGAATCTTTAGGTTTTGAAGAGTTAAATGATGATGAACTATATTTTAATCCTAATAGTATTGAAAGAGTCTGTTGTATTGAATTAGAAAATAATAATAAAATTCTAATTCCATATATGGAATCATGGACTATAAAAGATTTAATAAAAATTATAATAGAAACAAAAGAATTTAAAAATTTATATCCTCAAAGAAATAAAATTTTAAATTCTCCATATCACTTACACTTATTTGATCTACATTTATGTTTATTTGATGACTTTAAATTAGATTATGAAAATAAAATATCATTTAATATTAAAATTGATGATTTACATTCTTTAGGTTTAATCAAAAATTATAAATTCCCTTTTTTTACTTTTAAACAAAATAAATTACCATTATCATTTATTTATAATTCATTACAGTTTAATGACTTAATTAAAGAAGTAAAAGATAATAATAATAATTATTTTCATTTTTATTCAATTTACTTACCAAGAAATAATTGTTTAAATAAATTAAATGCAAATCCAGAATTAGAAGAATTATTTACAAAAAATAAAAAAGGCTATAATGAATTTTCAAAGTTTAAAAGTAATTCATTAACAGTAGAAAAAAATTTAGATTGGTTTATTTATGATAATGAAAGTATGAAATTTTTATTAAAAATGAATAAAATGAATATTAAAGTTGGAACAAGTTTAGAAGAAATAAATGGTCATTTATATTATGAAGATAAAATGGAAAAAATAAAAGAAAATTCTCAATTAATTAAAAAAAAAGAAGAATTAAATAAATTTTTAGTAAATTTAACATGTAATTTATTTCAAAATAAAGTATCTAAAAAAATGGTAATAACTACTGAAACTACTTCTTTAGATTTAATTAAAACTATTGCTGTTAATATTACTGCATTAAATAAAGGAATTGAATTTATTCCAGAAGAAAAAATATTAAAAGTAAGAGGATTAAATGATTATATTTTTGATATAAATGAACCACTTATTAATTTTTCATATATTAATGAATGTATATCTCAAAGTAAAAATGCAGAATATCTTATTATTGATAATCCTAAAATTAAGCAACAAAATTCAAGTAAAATGAGTGCAACTATTTATGAAGAAGAAAAATATAATTTTGAAGAATTATTAAAAGTTGCAAAATATAATGAACAATTAGATAATTTGAATAATGGTGAATGTAATAATAAAGAAATATTAAGTAAATCATATAAAAATATTGAAGAATTGAAAAATGAAAATGATTCACTTGATAATTTTATTAATTCTATGATTGATGATTTATATAATAATGATATTAATACTTTAAATGTTGAAAATAATGATGATAATAAAGAAGATATATCATATTATAATATCAAAAAAATTGAATTCGATAATTCTTCTATTAAAAAATCAACTTTTTTATCTTTAAATAATAGGAAAAAAGGATTAAAAAGAAATAAACAAACTAATATTTACATTAATTCAAAACCATTAGATTTAAATAAAATTTATTCAGAATTTGACAGAAATATATTTATAAAAGATATTAATAAGCCTTTTACAATATTAGTAAAAAATATATTCTTTAGTTCAATAGATTATAATATATATAATAATTTAATTATTCTATTTAAATTTGGTATTTATTGTGGAAATCAATTATATGGAAAAATTACTCAATTAAAATGGAAATATGAATCAGTTAATTTAAATCCATTATTAAATAAAAGAATATATTTTGATATAAATTATAATACTTTACCAACTTTTTCATCAATAATATTTAAAGTAAAATATATAGAATATATAAAAACAAATGAAATTAAAAGTAGTATGACAAAATATTGGGGAAATTTTCGTTTATTTGATCATAATAAAAAATTACGTACTGGACAACATAAAATTCATTTATTAAATAGATTATTTGGTGAAGATTCATATTATAGTTATATAGATAATTTTAAAGATAATAAATGTCCAAAAATATATTTTGAAATTGAATCTTTTTCAAATCCAATAATAAATGAAGTAAAATATGTAAGTGAAGGCCTTCCAAATAATTATAATATTGATTCAAAAGATTTAGAAAAAGTAACAATGATATTAAATAAAAATCCATTTGATTCATTAAGTAATTATGAAAAAGAAATATTATGGAATAATAGATATTTTGCAGCAAAAATGTCATCTTTAGTTCCAAAATTATTACTTTGTTTTAATTTTAATGATCCTAAATATTTAATTGAATTAGAAAAAATTTTTAGTTTATCAGAAAAAGAAATAACAGTAATTAAATCAATTGAATTATTAAGTGGTTTATATTTACATGAAAAAATAAGAAAATTTGCAGTTAAATGTTTAAGAAGAGCTTCAATAAAAGAAATTAAAAATCATCTTCTTCAACTTTTTCAAGGTTTAAAATATGAAATGAATCATGATAATGAATTAGCTATTTTTCTTATTGAAAAAGCTGTAAATTATCCAATTTCAATTGGTCATTCATTTTTTTGGTTTTTAAAAGCAGAAATTTGTAATCAAGATTTCCAACAAAGATTTGGTATTTATTTAGAAATATTTTTAAATAAAATAGGAAAACAATTTTCAACAATTTTCTCAGATGAAGATCATCTTTTAAAAGATTTAATAAGCGCAGCAAAAATATTTCATTATAAACATTTAACAAAAGAAAATCAATTAAAAAGTTTTAAAATAATTTTAGAAAATATAAATAAAAAATTAAAAGAAAACAATAAATCAATTTCTCTTCCATTAGATTTCAAATATCGTATTCGTCAATTAAAAATTGAAAAATGTAAAGTAATGAAAAGTAAAAAAAAGCCTCTTTGGTTAGTTTTTGGTAATTCAGATCCATATGGAGATGATATAATAGTAATGTTTAAAAAAGGAGATGATTTAAGAATGGATATGGTAACATTACAAATATTTAAAGAAATGCAAAATTTATGGTATAATAATAATTTATTTTTAAAAATGAGTTTATATAAAGTTATTTGTACTGGAAATAATGAAGGTATGCTTGAAATGGTTACTAATAGTGAAACTTTAGCTAATATTCATAAACAAGAAGGTAAAATAAATTTTTAATTTTTTATTTATTTTTATTTTATAGGAGGTGCAATATCAAATTTTTTTAGTAAAGTTTCTCTTACAAATTGGATTAAAAAAAATTGTAATTTAATACCAGAAAAAGAATATATTAGAAATTTTCTTGTTAGTTGTGTTGCATATTGTGTTGCTACATTCGTTCTTGGAATTGGTGATAGACATAATGATAATATAATGTTAAAAAAAAATGGTGAAATTTTTCATATTGATTTTGGTCATTTTTTAGGTCATGTTAAATATAAAATGGGAATAAAAAGAGAATGGGCTCCTTTTGTTTTCACTGCTCAATTTCAAGATGTTTTAGGTGGAGAAGATGGAGAAAATTATGCTCTTTTTAAAGAATTATTATGGTATGCTTATAGTATTTTAAGAAAAAATTGTGAAAATTTAATTACTTTATTAAGAATTTTAGTTATTACTGGAATTCCTGAATTAAATGAAAATACTATTAAATTTTTAGGAAATTCACTTGATTTAAAAGAACATAGTGATGAGGAAGCTAAAAAATTTTTAGAAAAAAAATTGTATGATAGTTTAAATTCTGTTAGTACTAAAGTTAATTTTGCTATTCATATTGTAGCAAATGGTTAATTAATTAATATTTATCAAAATGTATTTTATAAAATTTTTTGGTATTTTTTTTAATGTTTTTTTTAGTTTTTTAAATTTATTGAAGTTCATTTATAATAAAATAATTGTTTATTATTAATTTATAATTGTTCATTATTATAAATTTTTATTGTCTTCAGTTTTATCTTCACCTTTATTATTACTATTTTCTTCATCTAATTTTTTAGGAGAAGATTTATATCTAAATTGATTTTGAAGTGGAAACTTATTTAAAGGATTATCATTATAAACATTATTAAAAGGAAAATTACTATTATTATTAATATTAAATCCTCCTCCACCCATATAACCTTGTTCTTCTACATTATTATTTACTTTATCATTATTAAAATTATTTATTGGTTCTTCTTCATTAATAACATAATTATTATTCATAAAACCACCAAATCCAATAGCATAACCCATATTTAATAAAAATGGATTATTATATTGATTAATAATGTTATTATTATTTTCAATCATTTGATTACCAAAATTCCCACTTTGATAATTTTCTTCATTATTATTATTATTATTATTATTTTCATTGTTATTTTCATTATTATTTTCTGGAGTAAAAGCTCCTCCAAATGCCATTAAAATTTGCTGATCAAAAGTAGGATAATTATATCCTTGATAATTTTTCACATCAATTTCTTCTCTTTGATTTTGATTTTGATTTTGATTATTATTTAAAATTGATTTTTTTATATATTGACCAAAATTATTTTTTGCTAAACTTAATTGATTACTTGCTAATGCCTTTTGACTTTCAATTAAATTTGATGATAATGATGATTTATAATACATTTGCATTAAATTTAATTGTTCAATATTTTTTTTTGCAAAATTATAAGTATATAATGTAATTTTCCCACTATCATATAATCTTTTTATATAATTTAATAATCCTTGTTTTTTAGTTAAAGGATTTTGTCTTTCATAATCATTATAAAATGAAAAATAAACATCTTTATATTCTTTTGTATTAATTTCACTTTCATAATATTCAATAAAATTACAATTAAATAAATGAGGATAAGGAATAATAATTAAAAGTCCAAATAAAATAATATCAACTAAAGCCCAATCTTTAATTGGAAAAGTTTTACTCATAAACATCCAATTTCCAATACCATAAACAAATAATAAAACAATGAAATAATTCATATAAAATTCACAAATTTTATTATTAAGCATTTCAGGTCTTTTATACATGTGAGTAAAATTATATTTTTCAAGAAAATAACCTAAAAGAAATCCACAAAGTGAAATAGGAACACCAAGAGGAAAAATAGGAATATATAAAAAAGTCATTAAAAGTGTTTTTCCAATATAAGAATATTTATAAGAAATATCCATAGAAGGATGTTCATATAATAAATTTAATTCTCTTTGACTCATATTATGTTTACTATCAGGATTATCTTTTTTTTCTAAAAAAGAAATTTTAATTCTCTTAATAATATATACAATATTAAAAGTCCATAAAATTGGAGTAACAAAAGCATTAGAAAGAAACATTGTAATCATATTATTAACTAAATTTTCATTATCACCCCAACCATATTGAAAATAATTACCAATTAAAGGAACCACTGCAGAAGTAATAAAAGTAAATAAAGTTAATTTAACACTAAAAGAAAGATAATATTCTGTTTTTGTTCTTTGATGTTCTAATTTTGTTAAATAATCTAAAATCCATTGGAAAATCATATTTAAAAAACTAATTACTCCAGTTATAACTAAAGAAATACCATATTTAATAAAAGTATTTTGTGCCCAATCAGATTTATTTGATTTATTTTGAAGATAAGTTAATGCTACAACAATTCCAACTGTAATTCCAATCAATAAAATACTTATTCCATATATAATTAAACTTTTTTGAAAACGTTGCCATGATGTAAATTCTAAATTTTCCCATATTATATCTTCTGGTTCTGATGCATGATATACTTTCATTTTTTTTCTTCTGTGAAATCTATCTAATTGTTCTTTTGAATAACAACAACAACAAATATAATATCTTAAATTTTTTAAAAAAACCCATAATTTACTTAAAAATGATTGTGGAAATTCATTATAAAAATTTTCAGCATCTTTTATTGTTTTAAATGTTACAAATAAACATCCTGCAAAATTTTCTTTTGTTAATTTTTCTCTGTCATCAATTACTCTTTTAATTTGAATTTTTATTTTTTCTCTTTCTTCTACTAACTTTATATATGATATCTCTGATTTACAACATAATGATCCACTATAATATGACATATCTGTAATTACTTTTTTATGTTTTTCTAAATTTAATTTCCTTTGTTTTGGATTATTTTCAATTTCAAATATTTTCTTATTAATTTCATTTAATTTATTTTCTAATTCCATAAAATCATTTAATTGATAACATAAATTAATACATTCAATATTTAATTGTTCATTATTATTTGAAATTAATAATTCTTTCAATAAAAATAAATTAAATTTTTCAACATCTGTTTTAGCTTCATCCATATAATTTGAATTAGGAAATTCCTTATAATAATTATAAGCATTCAAAGCATTATTTAAATTAACACAAAGTACAGTATAATCACTAGGAGAAATATTTTTAATATCAACTTCAGTTCCTTTAGCTTTAACTAAAATAATATAAACAATATTAACAACCAATAAAGTCATTAAACAAAAGAAATTAACAATAGAATAATTAACCAAAACATTATCAACTTCATCATTTCCAGTAAATTCTTTAAAAACGATTCTATAAGCTTTAATATTATCAGAACTATACTTTAAAGCCCAATCAGTATCATTTTGATAATATTGATTTCCTTTAGAATGAGAAACAAATTTAGTACAAGAAGGATAAGCTTCAACATTACCATGAACATCATAATAATTATTACATAAACGATTTAATCCTTTTGTATAATGTGAAGTTAAAATTAAAAAAGGAATAGCAGCCATACATAAAACAATTACTAAATTAATAATTGCATATTTAAAGTAATAAAAATATAAATATGTTCCTACTCCACATTCTGCAAATAATTCTTCTTGGTCACAATAATGATATGGTTCTATTATTCCTTTTGTTTCTTGAGGAAGATTACAACATGGACAAAATATTACTTCATTTGTGAATTCGTTTATTTTGTGAAGAGGTCTATTTGCTGATGCATGGGTTTTTGCTAAGGATATTTTACCTAAGTTATCTAAGGAAAATAGGGATTTTTTTATTGCTTTGCCTTTTATTACTTTTTTTATTAAGTTTGGTTTTGGTTTTGGTTTTACTTCTGGATTTATTTCATTGTTTGGATTTATCATTTTTTTCTTATATTTTTTTCTTATATTTTTTTTTTAACTTATTTTTAAAATAATATTATATTTTTAATATTATTTATTATGCTGTTTTTTTTTTCTTTTATTATTATAGGCATAAAAAAATTTTTATTATTTTTTTAATGAGAAAATTGTTAATTGATTGTATTCATTTTATTAAAAATTAAAAAAATTTAATTATAATTAATTATTATATAATTATATTATTCAACGATAATTTGCTTAACAAACTCAGATAAATTTAAATTTTCTATTAATTTTTCATTTTTCAATTTCATTAAAAATAAATAAACAACAAAACATTGAAAGAAATTATCTTTTTCTTCACAAGGAATAATATTATCTTTAAAAACAATACAAAAATAAGGTTCAGTCTCAGCACTATTATTTTGATAAATATATAAATTATTAGAATTCTTATCTAAAATAGGAGGAATAGGATAACTAATTAAAAATCTAATATTATTATAAATATTAGCATCATTATTTGCTCTTTCTAAATAAAAAATACAAATAGATGATATTAATTGACTATCTGTTGGAAAAAGATTACACCAATTTTCACCAAAAAATTTCCCACCTGAATTATTTTTATATAAATTAATATTATTCTTTAATTCTCTTATTCTATTTACTACATATTCAATTACTATTTGAGAATGTTTATCTGTTATTGGTTTAATAAATCTCTGAGGAAATAATAATTCATTTATATATAATCTTTGAATTAAGCATCTTTTTAAATTTATTAAATTTTCACCTAATAAAACTTTATTTCTTTGAAATAAAATATTATATTGATTTCTTTCTAAATTTGGATTTAAATTATGAATAGTGAATGGATTTGTTTTTTTTTGTATATCAATAATATATTCATCATTATTTCTATATAGGAAATTTTCACGATCTTTTCTTTCAATATTCATTGAATTCATTGTAAATTTTTTAATTTGTTCATTTTTTAACTTTAAATCTATAAATTTAATAATATTTTTAATCCTTTCTACATCTCCAAAAAAAATTCTATAATTTTTCTTAACATCATTAATGTAATTGTCATTATTAAAGAGATTAAAATTACTCTCATTATTATTTCTATTAATTCCAATATTATTTTTATTTTTTTTAAAAAAATTAAAATTATTATTACTATTAAAATTTCTAATATAATTTTCATCTAATTTCTCTTGTAGAACTTCATATAAATTTCCAGGTTCTTCTTCAGGTTGAATTGAAAGAACTTGAATTCCAGTAAATTCAAGTAATTGATTAAGAGTAAATAAATTATTATCATGTTGTGAAAGAATGTCTTCAAATAATTTTGAAGTAATATATTTTTTAAATTTATCAATACAAATAAAATAATTAAATTGACTAAGTTCTTGTGGAATATTATTCATATTTCTTAAATTTATTGGCTTTGATGGTATTAAAACTTTTAATATTGAATTATTTAATGTTAAAGATTTTAATATTTGAAATGATCTCATGTTCGAATTTTGGATATTTGAATTTTGATTATAATTGTTTTTCATAAAAAAATTTTTTTGATTGATTCCTAAATTATTTGAAAATAATTCATTTTTATTATCATATCTTGAATAAGGAGTGTTGAGATAAAATTTTTGATTTATTGTATTATTATTTAAATCAGTGTAATTGTTATTATTATTTATATTTTGATTAATAAAATAATTGTTTATATTTTGATTATTATCAAATCTATCATTTATTTCATTTCTATTTGAATTATCTGTTCCTATTAAATTATTATTTTGTTGATAATAATTTCCATTATAATAATTATTATTATTAATAAATGAAATATGACCTTGTGGTTTTTTTTCACTTGCTAATATTTTATTTTTACTAATTTGCTCTTTAGTTTTCTCACTAAAAATATTTAAAAATATATAATTACATTATAAATGATTTAATTACATCGTTTTGATTTAAGTCATTTGATTTTATTTTAAATATTGTATTCTTTATCCAATTAATGAAATAATCAAAATTCTCTTTTGAAATATTTAATTTAATGAATAATACTAAAATCATTATGAGAATACAAAAATATATTGTTGTTCTAGTATTTTTAATTTTGGATTCTTGAATTATATAAGCAGTATAAATGAAAAAGATTACTAAACATATGTTAAGAAGATTCTTTGACTTTTCTTTTGCTTCTTTTCTATTTTTATTCATCATGATTAAATAAAAAATTTAATTTAAATAAATTTAATAAAACTAAAAAATAATTATTTAATTTATTAAAATTTGATTGTTATTTATTTAATAAAAAATGAAAAAAATATATATTATAGTTATATTTATTCTTTTTATCTTTTCAAATCAAAAAGTTAAACTAAAAAAAAAAAAAAAATCAAAAAGTAATGATATATTAAATTCAATCATAAAATTATTTTATTTAATTGAAGCAAATAAATTAAACATGAATTTTCAATTTAATAAAGATAATGTAAATTTAAAATATCAAAATAATACACTTCTCTCTTCTTTAACACCAATAATTTCAACAATATTGAAATTTATAATTCATTTAAATATATTAAGTGATCCACCATTTCAATTGGAAAAAAATTTTGTAGATTTATTAGATAAATTTCTTACTTTTGATAGTTTGGATAATAATTATAATGAGATTCTAACTTTTTATTATACAAAAATTTTTATGGATTCTTCAAAAAATAAAAATGATGTATCCTCATATAGAGAATGTTCAGAAAAATATTATACTTATATGCAAAATAATACTTTAATTTATAAAAAATCAACATATTTTTTGATACTGATAAATAAAAAGGATGTAGCAAAAAAACAATATAAAGAATGTAAAAAAAGAAATAATTGTGATCTTGAAATACCAATTATATTTCCTTCATTTAAATTTGATACTTTAAGTTATATGTTTGCATTATGTTTACCTAATATAAATTGTAAATGTAATTTAGTTAAAAATTATAAAATTTTATTAATTAAAATTTCTAATTTATTAGATAATTTTTTCTATTTTCATCAAGAAAATATAGATGATGAATTAACTTTAATTCAAATGAATAATACTGGTTATAATAACGAAATAACTAATATAAATAAAGATGATTTAATAAAATTTATTCCTTTTTATATTATCCTTATTATCATTTTATTTATGTGTTTTGGTATATTACCAAAATTTTTATTTTCTTCTTGTTTTAAAAAAGAAGAAATTAAAGAAGAAAATGATTTATTAATAAAAACAATATCATTTGATAAAAAGCAATTTTCCAATTTTTCAAAAAGATTTTTTTTAAAAGGAAATTGGGAAGAATTATTTAATTACAAAAATGATTCAAATAAAATAAATAATGATTCAGGACTTTCATATATAAAAGGAATAAGGGGATTATCAATGATATTTTTATCATTTGGTTTTTTATTTTTATGTTTATTAAATTCACAAGTTGCAATTTATAGTGATGCTGATTTTGAAGACTTATTAAAAAATGTTTTATATTTTATTTTTTTTTGTGGATTAAGATATTCTCCTAGAATTTTATTAAGTTGTAGTGGTTATATTTTATTTTATAAATTAATTTGCTTTTTAGATGAAAAAAATGAGGAAAAAATTGAAGAAAAGATTAATGAATATAATAAAAAACAAAATAATGAAAATGATAAAACAAAAATTGAAATTGATTTAGATGATAATATTAATGTTGAAGATGATGATAGTACTCTAAATGATAATTATAGTATTACTAAAAAAGTCAAAAAATTTGAAAATATTTTAATAAGAAAAAGAAATGTAGAAGATGTTAAATTTTCTTATTTACTTCAATTCTTTATTTATCAAATTCATAAATATTTTTTCTTTATTTTAGTTCTTTTATTTTGTTTGTATAGTTTACCAAATTTATATAAAATTCAAGCTTTATTTTATTTTTTTAGTGGCGAGTTAAAAGGCATTTTTTTAGGTCCAATGTGGAAAGTATTTTGTAATGAATATATTGAATCAATTACTACATCTTATAAAAATTTAATTTTAGGATTTACTTCTACTTATTCTTTTAATATTAAAGATAGAAACACAGAAAATTTATTATTTTTCTTTTGGCTTTTTTATAATGAAGTAATTTTCTTTATAATAACGTCAATTATTATTTTCATTGGTTATAAATATAAAAAAAAAACAGATAAATTTTTTAAATATATTTCTGTGGTGGTATTGCTCATAAAATTTTTGTTAGCATTTTCAAATAATACTTCACTTTATTATTATTATAATGATTTTGGAACAATTTTTGTTAATCCTTTATATAATTATTCTTATTATGCAATTGGAGTTTATTTTGGTACTTTAAATTATATATTACAAAAAAGAATTAGTAGTTTAGATGCTGAGAATCAAGATAAACCATTTTTAATAAATTCAATTCCAGTCGTTAATTTTTATCAATTAAAAGGTTGGTATATGAAACTTTTAAATTTATGTTTTTTCCTTATAATTATTGGTATTAATTTCTTATATTATTTTTATAATTATTTTTCTGATGGGAAAGCCGTAAATAACTCAAATTATAATTCAAAATTTGAAGAAATTGTTTTTGGAACTTGTAATAAATTTATTTTATCTATAGATATTGAAATAATAATTTTTATCTTTCATTCATTATGCTTTATGTGTTTTGTTGATAGTGATAATTTTATTAATGCTTTTTTAACAAATCCATTTTGGTCAATTCTAAATAAACTTTATTTCACTTTTATTATTTTAATAAATCCAACAATTTTGTATATTTTATTTCAATCTGGAATGAGAATTAGTCTTAATATTTATAATTGTATTTTATATACTTTAATATCAAATGTTAATGCTTTTATTTTATGTATTATATCTTATATTTTCTTTGAATTACCTTTTAAAAGAATAATAAAATTAATATATAAAAAATCTCCTACAAATAAAAAGATATAATAACAATGATATATTTATTAATTAATATTTTAAAATTTAAAAAAAACAATAAAACAAAATAATAAATTAATTTTTTAAAACTTAAATTAATAATTTATAATAACATAATAAATGACTGATTTAAGTATAATCAACGAATTAAAACAACAAATAACAGATTTATATGATGAATCAAAAAGGCAAATAGATACAAAATTAAAAATAATTAATAATGAAATAAAACAGATAAAAGTTTATCATGACAATTTTTATAAAAAATCAATAGATATAATAGCAAAAATAGAAAGTGACATTAATCCCTTATCAAGTTCTAAATATGGTTTAACTACATCTGAATTGAGTCCAATGCCAACAAATAATTTAGTTATAAATTCAAAAAAATCTAAAACACCTCCTAAAAATAAAATAAATAATAATTTAAATAATAAAAAAAATACAAATGAATATTTTAATGAATTAACCAAAGCTTCTCAAAATGATTTAAGACATGCTTTATTAAATCATCAAAAAAAAAAAATATTTTGCAATTTAAAAATCCACATGAGTCTTCTTCTTCACATGAATTTGTTTTAAAAAAGAAAAAATCAAAAAATAATCAAAATATGGGAACAATAAATACAAAAGATAAAAAAAATAATTTAAATATTAATACTTCTAGTATTTATAATTATTCATCACAGCATAAAAGGAAATTAGATAATAAAACAAATCCTCCCATTTCAATTTCTACTGAAGTAATTAATATCAGTTCAACTCTAAAAAAAAGAAATATTATAAATAAATTTGTAAATGACAGACAATTTGATTTGAATAAAGAAGATGAATTAACAAATAATATAAACAATAATTTAAATAATAATAATGAAAATAATGAATTTATAACTATTGAAAATAATAATAATAAAGAAAATGGAAATGTTAATGAAAATTATAATTATAACTTTAATATTAATAATAATGAAGAATTTGATTTAAGAAAATTTTCTATTATTGATATTCCATCATATAATCAAATTCAAGAAAGAGCAAATGAAATTGTATCATCACCATTAAGAGTATCAGAACATAAAAATAATTTTTTAAAAGAAATATTAAAAGAAGAAGTTAAAGAAATACAAGATCCAAAAGAATTATGTATTTATTTATGTACTAAATCAAATGTTGTTCCTTTTAAAACTAGAATTAAATTAAGTAAAATTGTTAAAAATATTTATAAATTAAATTCACCTTCTGAAATTTTAGAAGAT
>JAEEGL013666204.1_pt1 | contig 18378 bp, 12 predicted proteins | sample 9134231 | NCBI WGS metagenome assembly JAEEGL01 (sample SAMN16246548, study PRJNA631951) | gut metagenome | biome: gut microbiome; feature: rumen; material: fiber-attached | host: Bos | place: Iran: Karaj | collected 2018-10 | reverse complement strand
TACACTAATTAAAGAATAATCTAAATAAGAAATTCTTCTTAACTAAGATTGTTTTACCACCATATTTTGATGTAATTGCTGTATATGCAATTTTAAATAAATCATTAATAGTTCCATCTGTATTTAATATATAGTCTTTTTTAGTAATAGTACCACTAATAAAGATTACTGGTAATAATCCATTATATGTTACATTAACAATTTCATTGTCTTCATCTAATAATTTAGTATCATTACTATATAATGAACTAACAATTATTGAATAACTATTCGTCATCATATTTTCATATATTTTTCCTAAAGTACCATCAATTTTCTTTAATGTTTCTTTAAGTTCTTTTACAGTCTTACAATCATCAATATCATAGTTAATAATTATTAATTCATGATCATAGTTATTAATTACATTAACAATCTCATCATCTTTATATAGGTAGTTATCAAACTCAATATAGTTAATATTTGGATTAGATACATTCTCTAAGCCATTTAAATAATAGTTAATAGCATTAACTTGAGCCTTCTTAGCCATAACTAGAGCTTTAAAGCCAAATTTCTCACATACCTTAGCAAGAGATAATTCTGCTTTTTGAGCTTCTAAGATATGAGGTATTTCTAAATCATACTTCATAGGGAATAATGATTTAAATGTAATATTATTAGGATAATCTGCTCCATAATTAACTGCTCTAATTGTATTTAAGAAATTAGTTAGATTAATAGTATCATAATTCCAGAAGAATAATTGATCTTCATTTCCTAACTTAAATCCTGTATTAATTACAAATGGTTTAGTTAAAATAGGGGCTTGTTTTAAACTTTGAGCAACATCAAACTTTTGTTTAGCTGATTGCCAACGTTCACCAACTTCTGATAATAATACTTTGATATTAAAGTTCATATCTACTTGAGATACATTATTACCTAAAGATGCTAAACCCATAACCATACCAATTCTTGCATAATCACCAAGTTCAACACTTATCTTACTTAATACTTCTTGAATTTCAGGGTAATCTTCATAGTTATTACTTACTAAAACACAATGTAAGAAGATATTATCATTTGTTTTACCAGGTTCTGCTTTAGGTACAATATTCTTTAAAGCATATCTTAAGTCATCAACTATCTTTTGACTCTTATCAACTAAACAGAAGATATGAATTTTACCTTTCTTTTCATCAACTTGTGCTTTAATCTTTTGGAATGTTTCACTTTTTAATAATGAATCATCTTCAATAGCACGCCCAACAATTGAATAGTTATATATTTCATTAATATCAAGACTCATATTACGATAAGCTTCTTGATAATTGTTAGTAGTCTTTTTTAACCTTTCAAATAAATATTTTCCCATTAATTTGTCAAAGTTAGGAACTAATTCCTTATCATAAATTGAATAAGATGTTTTATGTTCTACACCCCAACCATTAATTAAGAATAATACAGTTTTCATTTAAATCACACCCTTATTATTATTTTACAATCTTATCTTATCACGTAATTATAAAAAAAGATAGAATAAAAATATCCTATCTTACATTTCTTAACACTTTATAGTTGGGGCCTTTACACTCTATGTTGTTTAAATCGTGGAATATAACACTTTTATATTTACGCATATCTTCAAGATTAATGACACTATTTAAAACTGTATTAAATCCTGGATAACCTTCACCTAGTTCAATAACTTTATCAATTAATTCATCATAAAACTTAGGAGTGTAATAAAGGTCTGTACCAAAAGCCTTAAATAATTCCTTCATTCTTCTTACACATGAATATTTACATTTTAAATAATTAACACATGTTTTTTTATTAAATGGTAATTCTCTATAACCATCTATATACTTTAAGAAATATTGATAATCAGTACTATCCTTTTCATATATATCTTTAGTTAAAGTTGATGTGAAAACAATATTTGCATTTCTTATATATACATCAGTATGACCATATTTATATGAATAAATTGGGAATGAACCGTGATCATCCGTAAACAATCTTTGAACATGAATTAAATAATCTTCTATTGACATATCATTTGGTTTTACACAATCAACATTATCAAGCATAATAAGAGCATTATTAAGATAATCTCTATCTCTTTCTCCAAAAGCATCTAATAATCTTTCATATATTTCTTGATCAATAAATCTTGCTGGGCCAGTTTTTAAATCATTACAATCGATAATTATATATGGTCTTTTAGTTAGCATACCTAAAATACTTAAAGTATAACTTTTACCATAGCCACTAGGTCCACAAATCCAAAAAACTTTACTATGATTACGTCTTTTAGACGAATCTCTTTTCTTTTCACTAATAACATCTAATGTTGCTGCTAATAAGTTTCCACCAATAGCTGTATCTACATTATAGACATTATTAAAATCATCAATCATCTCTGTAATATATCTTGGTGATTCATAATCAATACTATTTGGTTCTTTTCGTTCATAAAGAATAAACTCACCATCAATATAATCATAAGTCTTTTGTGGTTCAAGATCAGTTTCTGATAAATTATTAATTTTTAAATAAACATATGTTGTATCTAGTGTACGTTCACTTAATTCTTTATATTCATCATTTGGATGAAAATCTTTATAAATACCAAGACATTTATAAATGTTCTCTCCAAATCTTTTTAATAATACATAGTACATAATAACCCCTCCTTATTATAACTATCTAGTTTTTGTTTTAACTTTACCTCTTGGAACTAAAATAATCTTACTTGGATCATCTATACATTCTGCATCTAAGATAATCTTAGCGAATGGTCTTGTATTTAAATCATTTAATCCTAATGTTTCAAAGACATCTTCAAGAGCTTCATTAATACCACGAGCCCCAGCTTTCTTAGATACAGCCATATCTCCTAGACGATCATAGAAGTCTTCTGTAAATTCAAGTTCAACTCCATCTAAACGCATATCTTCTTGTTTTAATCTAGTTGCTGATAAATTAGAGTTTTTCATGATATCTATTAAGTTTTCTTTACTTAATTTATTTAAATATATCTTACTATCTAATCTATTAACAAATTGATTACCCATACCAAAGGCTTGATAATCTTCATTAATAAAGTTAGGGTTTACTGGTATTTCTTCAGTAGTTGGCTTTGAAGTATCGGCAAATCCCATAACTTTTGGTTTATTACCTCTTTTAACACGTTCATCACGGAATTTCTCTAAATCTTCAAAAGCACCTAAACAGATAACACTTAATCTTGATGTATTAAAATCAATTCTTTCTTTAACTGGCAAACCATTTGGAAGTGTTTTTTCATATGTTAGTTTTTTAACAGTACCTTCAATAATCTTTAATAAACTATTTAATACAGCTCCACGTGATACATCAGAACGAAGTCCACCATCTGCCTTTTTATCTATTTCATCAATTACAAGAATACCACGTTCAGCTTTATCTTTATCACCATTTGCATTACGTAATAAGTCAAGTAACATATTATTAACTGAATCTCCAACATAACCTTCTTCAGTATATTGAGTAGCATCTGCAATAAAGATTGGTACATTAATAGCTTTTGCTAAACGTCTAATAATTTCGGTTTTACCAGTACCACTTTCTCCTCGAATTAAGATATTTTTCTTTCTCTTTTCAGGATCAGTTACACTATTATCATTTGCATATTGCATATTTTTAAGAATTATTTTAACTACTCTTCTTACTTGTTTATCTTGAGCACGAATAGTTTTTGTAATTTCATTTGTAACAGTATCAACTAAATCTTCAGATTCATCTACTTCTACTTCTTCTATTTCACTATCTTTATCTTCTACTAAATCATGCATTGGAGCAACATTATCAGGTGCTTGCTCTAACCAAGTATTTTGTGATTCGTTATCAAGAATATCTTTTAATATCTTAAATGATTCTTCACCAATAGTAATTCTTTTATAACCTTTGCTCATTTGCTCTTTAAAGCTTTCAAGAATGGCAGCATCAATCATCATTAAATTACCATTAAATGCTTCGCAAACCTTAATCATTAAACCAAGGATCTTATTATTAACAACAAATTCTTTACCATACTTCTTAGCTTCTTCTTCACAGAATTTTAATTTACTGTATATACTTTCCATAAGTACTCTTCTAGTTTGGAACATTGTTAATTTTGGTACATGAATTGCTTTAGCACAACCTGAACTATGAATAAAGTAATTATCTAAATTACCATATTGTAACATGTTACTAGCAACATTAAGATTTGTAATAAATGTTAATTCTCTCATATTAACTGGCTTACTTAAATATGGTGAATAAATTAAATTTGCAGAGTTAGATAACTCTTTTAATGGAAAGAAAGCATCTCCATCAAACAATTCACTAAATTTACTGTAATCCAAGTTAGCAATAATAACAGCATGACCATTAAAATTCTTTTTACTATTAGTTAGTGCTTCAACTATCATTTGTCTATTTATTTCAACATCATCTGATAAATCAAGTTCAATTACAGGTATTTGAATATTTTTCTTAAGTGATTCTAATATCATTGATTTACCAGATCCCATTGGACCATATAAAACAACATTATCATGTGATAAATATTTATCTCTAGCTGGGATAACAGAATTATTAATATCACGATTTAATACTATTGTTTGAATAAGCTCTTTAATTTGTGGTTTATGACATTTAGTATCACTATAGATTTTTTCTACATAAGCATTAACTAAATCTTCAGGATTACCTTTTTCTTCTTTATCTTCTTGAGGTAACTTCTCATCAAATTTAGATTTAACAAATGTAATCTCTTCTTTATCTTGAACAACATGTAATCCATTTGATTCATAAAAAATAGTTTTTGGTTTAATACCAATCTTATTTAATTGTTCTTCAGTTCCTGTAATAAAGAATTGATTCTTATTAGAAGTTAATCTATTAGTTAGATTATCAAATCTTTCATTTGGTATAAATTCTGGTAAGACAAAATCACATTGATAATATGTCTTTCCATTTAATTCTAATCTACGAAATAATGCAGTCATTTTTTCTTGCATAGTATTCACCACCATGGTTGTTTATTATAACATATTTTTCTATAATTTAAAGAATTATTTTTCATCTTTATAAAAAATTGCGGGCATAATTATAGAGTTTTTGTATTTTGTATTAATATTATCCATTACTTTTTGAATATCATCATTATCTTCTTCTTCAAATAATGACATTTTAGATACTTTATTTTTAGTTAAATTATCAAGTCTAATACCAAGTAATCTAAATGGTTCACTCTTATCAATATTTCTTAATAATTCACATACTTTTTCATATATCTCCATTGTATTATTAGTTGATGTTTGTAAAGACATTTGATGAGACATATTTTTAAAGGAACTAGTTCGAAGAGTAATAGCAATAGTATTAGCATATAAATTACTATTACGAGCTCGAAGACCTATTTCTTGTGATAGTTTCAATAACATTCTTTTTATTTCATTTAAATTATCAGTATCCTTTAATAAAGTTCTAGAGATACTAATTGACTTATTATCACCATAATCATTAACAACTTCTGAATTATCTATTCCTTTTGCTGAATTAATAAGATCATCTACTCTACTTTTATAATATTTAGATAAAATGGATGGATCACAATTAGCAAGATCACCTATAGTATCTATTCCTATACTATGAAGAAGTTTACTAGAACTCTTTCCAACGAATAATAAGTCTTCAACTGGAAGTGGCCACATCTTTGTTTCTATTTCACTTTCATATAATGTATGAACTTTATCTGGTTTTTCAAAATCACTTGCCATTTTAGCAAGAAGTTTATTATTACCTATTCCAACATTAACCGTAAAACCAAACATATTTTTTATATCATCTTTAATTTTATAAGCTAACTTTTCTAAGTCATCATACAAATATTTAGTATTAGACATATCTAAAAAGCATTCATCAACACTAGCTCTTTCAATTAAAGGACTATATTGTTTTAAATAATTATAAAACTTATTAGAATATTCATCATATAAATTAAAGTTAGGTGGAAAGACTTCTAAATCTTTGCACTTTTTTCTTGCCATATAAATACTCTCCGCACTTTTAACACCAAGTTTTTTAGCAACAGGACTTTTAGCAAGAACAATACCATGACGACTATCTTCATCTCCACCAATAACCGAAGGAATTAATCTTATATCTTTTTCATATCCATTCTTAAGTAAATATACAGCTGTCCATGATAAATATGCATTATTAACATCAACATGAAATATTACTCTCATAACTCCTCCTTTTTTAATTATCTATATTATACCATCTTCCCTATAAAATTTCTCTATAATTGGTATAAAAATCATGTATTGGATTTCTTGAATTTCCTTAATTACAATGAAGTTGAAGGGGCAAGGAGGAAATAAAGATGAATCTAACAGAAATAAGTTTTTTTGATGAAAAGTTTAAAGACTTAATGAAAAAACTTGAGGAAGGAAATTTAACAGAAAAGGATATGCAAGATATTGAATCATTAGTACGTATGTTTGAAAGTTTTGCAAAAGAGAACGAAAACTATAAACGTAAATTTGGTTCAATACGTGATTACCAAGATTTAATTAATCAAGGTTTCACAAGAAGTGAAGTAATGAACTTCATAAGACAAGATGATGCATACGTTAAAGAATGCGAAGACAAGTTAGCTGATAACATTGAGAAAAGGGAACATATGTTTGGTTATCCAGCACATATGAAAAAAGATTCTAGTACAGCTAGTTATCTAAGATACTTAGAAAGTAAAGCATACTTAATGAATGGTTGTGGTGATCCTAATGAACAAGGTAACTACGTAATGGATAACAAAGTGATTGAAAAAAGAATCGTTAATGCAATCGCATCTAACATTGGTCTTGATGGATCATGGGGATACATTACAACAGGTGGTACTGAAGGTAATATTTGGGGAATTAACTATGGATTAAGTAAATATCCAGAAGGTATTCTTTATTATTCAGGTGGTACTCACTATAGTATTACAAAAGCTAATATTGGAAGTCATCAAACAGTTAAAATCAATGCAATAAACGATAAGATGGATACTAAAGAATTATTAAAACAAATCGAAATCAATTATCGTACAACTAAGAAACCAGCAGTCTTAATCCTAAACTATGGAACAACAAAAATGGGTGCTGTAGATGATATCTCAATTATTAAAAAATATTTAGTTGAACACAATATACCACATTATATTCACGTAGATGCTGCTTTATATGGAGGTATTGCTAAAAATCAAATAGATTCTCCATATACAAGTTTTAAAGACATTGATATTGATTCAATATCTATTAGTCTACACAAATATATTGGCTTACAAGAATGTAAGGGTGTAATTCTAGCTAAACAAGGAAACATTGAAAAGTTTGTTGATTACATAGGACAAAACGATACTACAATATGTGGTTCTCGTGATTTCCCAGCATTCTCTACATATCAAAAAGTAAATGAAGCTATGAATAGACAAAATCCAAAAGCTTATGTTGAAAACATTAACTTCTTTATCAATTTATTAAATCAATATGGTATTAATTATTGGCGTGGTGATCCTAATGGCAATACGTTCATCATTGAAAAACCAAGTGATGACGTTTGCAAATATTATCAATTAGCTACATTTAGTAGCGATCAAGGAGAATTTGCTCACGTAATTATCTTCTCATCTCAAGATAAGAATGTAATTAAACAATTAGCAGATACTCTATATCAAGATAAAAAGAAAGGAAACCCATATGTCAAAATACCAACTAATAAATTATAATTCATTAAACAAAAATGAAGATTTAGATGAATATTTAATACAAGAATGTTTAACAATTGCAAATGATGCACAATTTCCAACAGATTATTTAGATGTTAAAGAACATCTATTTGGAAATCCAAATTTAATAAAACTATTTATTGCTGATACTGAAGAAAAGAAAATAAAAGGATTCTTAGCAGCTGATTTCTTTACAGGATACAATGATATAAAGATTTTACATTGTCATGGTATTATTGTTAATCCTGATATTCAAAGTAAAGGATTCGCTAAATTATTAGTTAATACTTTAGTTAATGAATTAAAACCAGATGTTGTAACAGCAAAAACACATAATCCAAGATGCTTTAATATGTTTACAAATATCGATAATGTCATCGAACATTATCCAAACAACCATGAAATACCAGAATGTATTTATGAGGTTGTTAAAACTGACCCCTATATTTGTGACGTAAATAAAGATCTAATATATGTTGATGCATATCCTGATGAAAAGATTCAACAAGATTTTCGTGATAAAGATCTAGTAAAAATCTTTTCAAAGGTACATCCAAAAGACGCACAAGCAATAGTAGTTGTATTAAATAAAGAAAAATTAATAACAAGAAATAAACAATTTATAAAGAAATAGTTTATTTCTTTAATAGAGATATAGTTTAATGGTAAAACTTTGGTCTCCAAAACCAATTATGCGGGTTCGATTCCTGCTGTCTCTGCCATAGAGGTATGGTTTAATGGTAAAACGTTGGTCTCCAAAACCAAATATGTGGGTTCGATTCCTACTACCTCTGCCATTTTTTAGGAGGTTATATGAAAAAACTACTTAAAGATTTAATTGAGTTTAAAACGGTAACTGATAAGAATGAATTCATTAAGTGTTTTAATTATATAAAAGATTACTTAAAGAATAGTAATCTCTTTTTCAAAGAATACACTTATAAAGATAAGATGTCTTTAGTTATATCAAATACCAAAAGTAAGAACCTAGATATTATCTTTTGTGGTCATATTGATGTTGTTCCAGGAAATAGTAAACAATTTAAAACAAAGATTGAAGGAAACAAAATGTATGGTCGTGGAACATATGATATGAAAGGTCATGATGCAGTCATGATCGAATTGATGAAGAATTTGAATACTAATTACAAAGTAGCTTTATTCTTAACATCAGATGAAGAATATGGTGGTTTTAATGGTACTAATATCTTACTTAATAAAAAAGGTTATAAAAGTAAACTAGCTATTGTACCAGATGGAGGTAATAACTTTAACTTAATTGAAGAAGAAAAAGGTGTTTTTCAACTTGAAATTAGTTATACAGGAAAACCTGCTCATGCATCAACTCCATATTTAGGTATTAATGCTATTGATAAATTAATGGATATCTATAAAAAGATTATTACGATATATCCACTACCAAAAAGTGATAAAGACTTTATAACAGGAGTTAATCTTGGATATATACAAGGTGGAGATTATATTAACCGTGTTCCATCATTTGCAAAGATGGGACTAGATATAAGACATGTACCAAGTGATACTAAAGAAGATATCTTAAATAACATAAAAAAGATTGATAAGAATATGGATATTAAAATTCTAGAACAAAGTTTTGAGTTTAAATATATTGAAAATAATTTATCAAAGGAATATTTAGATATAGCCAAAAAAGTATTAAAGAAGAAAATAACAATATCTAAGTGTGCTTCTAGTTCCGATGCCAGATTCTTTTATAAAAATGGAATATCAACAATCATTATGAATGCAAAAGGTTTTGATATGCATGGTGATAATGAATATATCGAATTAGATAGTTTAGATAAGTTATATCAAATCTACTCTACTTTTATTAATAGGTGATTTATGATACCAAAGTTTATAAAGACATATGACAATATTATCTTTTTTGCCTTTAATAAAGTTAATGATAAATATATATGTATTCCTAAAATGGTAGATGATTATAAAGGTCGAAGTTATCAAGAATGGTTTGATGAAAAGAATGTTCTATCTAAATACTTTTCTTATTTTGATGGATTAGGTACTAAAGTATATTTAGTATCTGAATCTAATGTTATTGAAACCTTTAATCCAATTGAATATGTAGATGAAAAGAAATACAAAGAAGAAGATAAAAGTGGTTATGTAGAAAAAATCGTAGCTTCTATTAATGATTACTTCACAATATCAAAAGATAGTATTGGTATTGAAGGAAGCCATGTCATTAATAAAAGTAAAGACACCTCGGATATTGATGTCTTTGTTTATGGATATGATAATTCAAAGATTATTCAAGATAACTTTAAATCGTTCTCCAATTATCCAAACATTAGATTATTTAATGATCTAGAAACGCATTTATATGCAGTTAAAAAAAGGAATTGTGGTTTTGGTAATGATTTAGAAAGTGTTCAAAATCAATTTAATAAAAGATATTATGGTTTTATTGATAAACAACAATTTAGTATTGTTTGTGTACCATATGAAAATAAAGAAGGATATATAAATCTAAATAGAAAACTAGATGATAATAAACCCTTTAAGAAGAAATTAAAAGTTATAGATGATAAATATTCATCTATTATCCCTGCAATATATCGTTGTATTGATGATGATGGTAATATCTATACTATTGAAATGTATAATCATTATGGAATTAACCAAGCTAGAAATGGCAATTATATCTATGTAGAAGCAAATGAATATAAAAACTTAAATGAGAATATGGTTGTTTATGGTTTTTGGAATAAAAATGAAAGATTTGACGTCTTAGAAGGGAGTAATTATGAAAGCGAAAGATTACTTTGTAAAAAACTTAAGAAGAATAATTAATAACGAAAACATTACCAGTGAAGAATCTTTTAATTGTTTAAAACTATTATTAGATCATGAATTAGGTGAAGCTAATGATGTATGTTTTGGAGCATATCTTTCTTCTCTTATGACTAAAGGAGCTACTATTGATGAAGTATATGGTCTCATTAATTGTGTTCTTAATTACGATTGTCAAGAATTAAAAATTAATCATGATAAAAGTATTCCTTTATGTGGAATCATTGGTAGTGGAAAAGATGATGTTAAAACATTTAATGTCAGTTCTATTTCTGCAGTTGTAGCAGCTAGTTGTGGTGTTAAAGTATTAAAAAATGGTTCAAGATCTGAAGCAAGTGTTGCGGGAACAACAGATGTTTTTGAAAATATGGGAATCAACGTCTTGGAACATCGAAAAGAAGTACTTGAAGAATGTTTAGAGAAGACAAACTTTGTATTCTGTGATGTTAAACCATATTTCCCTAGAATGCATAAAGAATATATGGGGAAGTTTTTCTTTGTTCATCCACTTAGTTATATCTTACCTATTGCTAGTGGTATTAAGTTTGATAGAGTTTTATTTGGTCTTGCTAATGATAATACAGAGTTAACTGCTGAATTATTATTAAAATTAGGTTACGATAACTCTATTGTCGTAGCTGGTCATGATATGGAAGGTAATAATTTTGATGAAATATCCAATATTGGACCAACAAAGATTTCAGAGATTAAAAATGGTGAAATAAATACATATGTAGTTATGCCTGATTTCTTTGGAATCAAAAGAGGTAAAAAGATAAATATTCTTGAAGGTAATAGTGTTCAAGATAATGCAGATATCTTTATGCAAATACTAAATGCTAAAGAAATCGATGATAAAGTTAATATCATCCTAATTAATGCAGGAACACTAATATATATTTCTGGTATAGCAAAATCAATTAAAGAGGGAATTGAGCTTGCAAAAGAAAGTATATTATCAGGACGAGCTTTAAAAGAGTTAAATAAAATAAAAGAGGTCTTAAAATGATAGATACTTTTTGTGCAGCTTCTCTAAATAATATGATCTACTACCCTCTTGAAAAAGATATCTTTATGGAGTACTCTTCAAATGAACTAATTAAGTTTAGAAATGAAGTACGTAATTATTACGATAATATTATTGTAGGAGCTAATACCATTAAAAGAGATAATCCAACTCTCTTAAATGAAAAGAAAAAGAACAAGAGATTTGTTATTGATAAATATGCAGATCTTGATATTGATAGTAAAATCTTTACTATTAAACCAGAAAATACTTATGTCTTTCTTCTTAAAGAAGATAAAACGTATATTAATAAACTACGTAGAAGGAAAGTTCATGTTATTTGTTGCAACAATAAAAACTTACTTGATAAACTAAGAGAATACTTAAAAGGTAATACCATGGTTGAAGGTGGTAGCAAGATAATCAATTATCTATTAAAAAATAATTTTATAGATACAATCGGTTTAATAGTATTCCCTTTCTTACTTCCAAAAACTAGTAAAGAATTATTCATTAATACCGATAATTATTATTTAAAACTATTAGAACAAATGGAAATAGATAAACAATATTTATATATTAAATATCAAGTTATAAAGAAATAGAGTGTGCCCCCACTCTTTTTTCTTTATTTTTTTACTAATTTATGATATAATAAGCGCGATTAGAGGGGCTTATGAATAATTCTATATTATTTCAATATTTATTAGAAAGATATAATGATGAATCGTTAAGATCTAAAACTATATATATTCAAAATGATAAAGAGATAACAGTTAGTGATTTATACCAATTAGTTTTAAAATACATTGATGAATATAAGAGTAATAAACCAGAAAATCCTTACTTTTTACTTGTACTTAATGATATTGATTCTGTTGCTAAAATCATTGCTTTATTAGAATGTGGTATTACCCCTATTCTTATTAATGGATATGATTACTACATTAAAAAGAATATTGGTGAAAGAAAATATGATAAAAATAATAAAGAAATTGGCATTCTAAAAAAAGAAGTAATTACAACAGTTAATCATGTTAAATTCGATAAAAAGAAAAGAGACGTTAAAAAAGGAATAATTGTTGGTGAACCAGGTGTTGGTAAAATAGGTATTTGTACATCTGGTACATTAGGTGATCCTAAACTAATTTATATACCGGAAAAAAGAATGGTTGAGAATACTAAAAAGTCTAAAAATAATAATCCAAATAGAAAGATATATAATCATTTAACAATGAGTTCTGTATCATCACTATTTACTAATGTCTTCTTACCTATTTGTAGTAAATCATGCCAAGCACGTTTAACTAATAAGTTTGAAATAATGGAATTAAATAAATACACTGATGTTATATTACCTAGAAATTATCGTGAATTATTAACTTTTATTGAAAAAGGTAATATTGAAAACATTTATTTATTTGGTGAAGCTAATAACAAAGATGCTATTAACTTTATTAAAAATAGAATTATTATTAAAGATCCTGAATTAAGAAAAATTGGTATATCATTTATTAATGCATATGGTTCAACAGAACTAGGTGGATTAGTCTCTGAATATGATATAAAAAATGAAAATGAAATAACAATTTATGATTATGATATTGATAAAGATATGGTTGTCTTTTCATATGATGATACAATCTATCTAAAAAAAGAAAAAGATAAAGTGGATTTCTTAAGTGATGATGAAATACAAAAGATTAATAATGGTTTCCGTTTTAGATTGCTTCCTTGTGGAACAACAGATGATAGTATTAAAATCAAAAACATAAATATTGGTGAAGGATTAATAGGAGATTATCATACTGGAGATATCTTTATAACAATGGATCATAAATTATATGTCTTAGGAAGAGAATCTGATTTAGTTAATCATACTTCCCTATCCTATTTAGATAATAGATTATCAGAAATACTAGGTAGAAAATGTACTGCCTTTGTTAAAGATGATGATATTTATATTGCGGTTAAATTTGATTTATCTAATGAAGTAGATCAAACATGCCAATTTAGATATTTAACAGAAATCTATAAAGAAATAGAAGATGCTATATATGATCGATATCCTAAGGTAAAAGATGTCTTAATTATCCCAGATAAATTATTCCCTTTAAGTAGTACCTTAAAGAAATCTAAAAGAAAAGACTTAGATTCATTTATTGATTATAATAATAGAATAAAATATAGATTAGAGAATTTTAATGAAATTTTTGTTGATTACTTTGAAAAAACTTGTATGAATTATATAGATCGTATTCCTTCTTATTCAATTAATGAAGAAAGAAGTATTGTTATTCCATGTAAAGAAATAAATGAAGAAGAATTAGTAGAGTTACTTGCTCCACTAAGAATAGTAGCAATTGAAAAGAAACGTCAATTAGGTTCATATATACTATATTTTGATGACTCATATTTCTTTGAATTAGATGATAAAGCTGATTATACACCAATGACTTTAAAACAATATAGAGAGTTAGCAAAAAAACATGTTTTTCTTCCTAAATTCTTATATGATAATCGAGAAATAATAACAGATATGAAATATGATACATTAGATAAATCATCCGTATTGAAACAACCTGTTTATATTGCAGCCGCAGTAGGACAAAATAGTAAAGGATTTAAAATAATATATCCATATTATGCATCAATTATTTATAATTCTAAAAGTGCAGCTAAAGAATTTCAAAATCGTAAGAAAGAAATTAATAGGGTATTTAGAAGAGAACCATATAAACATACTGTATTCTTTGCATATGTAGGCTTCTTTTGGAACTTAGATGACTCGTTTTTATCAATGATTGCAATTAACCCACAAGGCATTATACTTGGTGATGATGAGAAAAGAAATCTTGTTTATTCATTCTATCATTATGGTAAGCCTTATGTCGAAACAAGAGTAAAAACATATTATGATACAAGTAAAGAGTATATTAAAAAGATAGACTAATAAGCCTATCTTTTTTGTTTTACTTTATTTTTTAACACTTTTGTGATATAATAAAGCCAAGTTTTGAGGGGTTATGGAATCATTATTATTTAATTATTTAAAAGATAAGGCCACTGATGAAGTAACAATGAACAATCTTGCTTATACAACTGATGATCATCAAAAATATACTTACAAGGATCTTTATCAGTTAGTCCTTAATAAAATATCGAATTATCAAAAGAAAGATGTTTGGGGTAAAACACCATATATCATTGTTCGTAATGACATAAGATCTATTGCCAATTTAATTGCTTTAATTTCCTTAGGTTATTCACCGTTAATTATTAATGGTGATGGTATTATCCCTATAGAAGAAGATGGTAGACTTGTAGATATTAAAACTACAATTAAAGAAACAAATGCTGACAATATGATTAATAGAATGACATATTCTATGGAAAATAAAATTGTTAATGACTATATTTCTTTTAATCTTGATATGAAAAAATTAGATCAAAGAATTCAAAAGAATAAAAGCTCAATTAAAGTTGGTGAACCTGGTTTTGGTAAAATAGGTATTTGTACATCAGGAAGTATGGGTGACCCTAAAACAGTCTTTATAGATGAAAAAACAATTATTGATAATATTTTCTCATCTAAATATAATAACCGTTATCGTAAGATATATAATCAAGCTCCATTAAGTAGTATATCCGGACTTACTACTAACCTTTTTATGCCTATTGTTGGTAGTGCAACTGAAGTACAGCTTACTAATAAGTTTAATATGTTAAAAGCGAGATTTGCAACAGATGTATACTTGCCTCGTAACTTCTTAGATTACATTACACCATATGCAATTGAAGCTGAAATTGAAATAGAAAAAATATTTATATACGGTGAACAAAATAGTGAAGCAGTAATTAAAAAAATAAGAGATTCTATTAACTTACCACCAAATGTATTCGTTAATGTCTTTGGAACAACTGAATGTGGTGGTTTAGTATGTGAATGTGAAGAAGAAGATTTTAAAGATAATGTATTATATGTTTATTATTGTGATATTGATAATGATACAATTGTATATTCAATTAAGAATCGTGAAGTTCACAAAAAAGTTGGCGATAAAGATATAAGATTAACAAGAGATAAAGCTGAAGAATACTTAAAAAGTGGTGGTACTAAATATATCCCTTGTGGTAAGAATAGCAATAGGATTACAATTGATAAAAATAAAACTATTGGAGAATGTATTGTAGATAACAAACATAATACGGAAGATATAATAACTATTCTTAATGGTAGAATATATGTCTTGGGTAGAAAAAAACATATTAATGAAAATAGATATTTAGCAAACCCTGATGGTGAAATAGCAAGTTTAATTAATAAAAACTGTGCAACATTCACTGATGAAAATAATAATTTATGTTTAGCTATTAGATATGATTTTAAAGATCCTGATAAATTTAATGATAAACAAGCTAATTATTTTAGAAGATTATTGAAAGAATATAAAAAGGTAGTTGATATCATAAACCATAAATATCCATATCAAATTAATGAAATATTCTTTTTCCCTGAATACAAATTTACATTAAGTGCCGGTATTAAGAAACCACAAAGAAATCAATTTAAACCATTAGTTAATGAAGGAAGACAAACTAATTATCGATTAGAACATTATGATGAAGTATTAAAGAAACAATTTGAACTTGTTTGTCAAAAACAATTAGGTTATGTACCTAAATATAGATTAAATGAAGGAAAGAGTATTTTAATTGATAAAGACTCCATTACTGAAGAACAAATAGTTGATTTAATTAATGATTTAAAAATCGTCTTAGTTTTATGTGAATATGAGACTGGTGATTATTATATTATGTATGATGACAGTTATTTCTTCGATGACGCTGTGCTTAGAAATAATCGATTATCTGATTTTCAATTAGAATACTTAAAACGATGTGCAAAATATGGAATATTTAAGGAAGAATTAGCATTAATTAATAATGAATATGCAGCTAAAGATGGTGTCTTTAATTATTATGATGCTCCACACTTTTGGGAAAGGTTGTCTATATACTATCGAATAGCAACTACTGAAGATAATAAAACTATTATTATCCCATTTCATGCTATTGAAGCAGAAACAGATAAAAAAACACGAAATTTAAAAATACCTATACCTGGTGTTAGAAACTTTTTTGAAGATCAAAAACAAGAGCATGAAGATAAAGCAAATACTTTTATTAGTGAAGCATATCCAAACTTAGTATTTACTACTGAAAGAATTATTGTTCCATTACCAACATCAGAGATTAATCATCTAGATTATTTAGGTAAAACTATTGAAATTGATAATAATGATGGTAGTATAAAGGTATATGGTAATAAATACCACAATAAGAATATTGATAGTTATTGTTATGGAGTAATAGCAAGAAAATATCGTATGTCTCATGACGAAGATATAAAAACATATGGAAAAAGAATTATTTGGAGGTAATCATGAATCTAAATATTAATTTAAACTTATATAAATACTTTTATGAAGTTGCTAAATATAATAGTTATACTAAAGCAGCTGAAAGTTTAATGATTAGTCAACCTTCTTTAAGTTATAGTATTAAAGTACTAGAAACACAACTTGAAAGAAAGTTATTTATTCGTGAAAATAACAAGATTAAATTAACTGAAGATGGTGAAGAATTATATAATAGATTAGATAGTATCTTTAAACAATTTGAAAGTGTTAATGAAGATGATGATTATAAAGGTAAAATAACTCTTGGTGTAAGAAGTGCGTATGCCTTTAGAGTATTACCATTCTATATTCATGAGTTTAGTAAACTTCATCCTAATCTTGAACTAGATTTTATAATCGCCAGAAGTGATAAATTATTATCTTTCTTAGAGAATAAACAAATAGATATCTTAATTGATGAAAGAAAAGTTGATGAAGATGGATATAAATCAGTATTACAAGCTAAAAACAAAGTTGTTTTATTCACAACGAAAGCTAAAGCTAATAAACTTAAAACTGATGTAATTACACTAGATTATTTAAAGAATAAAAAAATATCTTTAGCCAAAAGAAATTATGTTACTAAAGAAATAAAAGAAATATATCCTAATCTAGATTATAATGAAGAAGCATCTTCTCCATTGATGTTAGTTGATATTATTAATAATAATGGTTTTGGTATATCTCCAATCGCTATTATTAGTAAAGAACTTAAAAAAGGTGATTTAGTAGAGTTAAAGACCGATTTTCCTCTACCAGATACATGTGTTTATTTAAGTTATATAAAAAGATTAGAAAATAAAAATATAAAATGTGTTGTTGATTTCTTTATTGAAAATCAAGGTAAATTGATAAACTAATTAGTTTATCTTTTTATTTGCCTTTATGTCCACTTATTTACAAATACTGATTATTTCATTATAATTAATAACATAGGAGAATTAATTAATGGCAAAATATGTTAGAAATGAAATAGAAGGAAAAGAATATAAGAAAACTCATAAAGATAGACGTGATGGTAGATTTTTTAATGCACCAGCAATGTTAAGATTAATGACACACTTTAAAAATCGTGAAGAAGCTTATGTATTTATAAATAGAAAATTTGATGTTACTGATATGATTGAATACATGAAAAAGAAGAAAAAGAAAAATCCTGATTTAACATTCTTCCATGCTTTCACAACAGCAATCACAAAAGTAGTATTTAATAGACCAAGACTAAATAACTTCATTATGAATCATAGATTCTATTCAAGAAATGAAGTAATTATGGCTTTTAC
>JAEEGL013263616.1_pt1 | contig 18378 bp, 15 predicted proteins | sample 9134231 | NCBI WGS metagenome assembly JAEEGL01 (sample SAMN16246548, study PRJNA631951) | gut metagenome | biome: gut microbiome; feature: rumen; material: fiber-attached | host: Bos | place: Iran: Karaj | collected 2018-10 | reverse complement strand
TAATGTCTCCCAGTATCCTTGCAAATGCCCCCCTTGTGCTCTCGTCCTTTAAAGAATCCTTGGCAAAGGGATCAACCTTCTCATCAGGCATCTCAACTATAACCGACGTCTCCTGGTGAGCACCGTTGGTATCCAAAAATGCTCTGGATATATTAACTATGTCTTTATCTCTCCACCTGAGAACCAGTCTGGGCTCTTTGGTAACCTCAGCTACTACGGTAGCCTCCAAGTTCTCCTGTGCGGAATATTTAAGAAACTCATCCACACTCTCCGGAGCTACTACAACAGCCATACGCTCCTGGGATTCGGAGATGGCTATCTCCGTTCCGTCGAGGCCTTCATATTTTTTCGGAACCTTGTCCAGATTAACCTTAAGTCCGTCTGCCAGCTCGCCGATGGCAACAGATACTCCGCCGGCTCCGAAATCATTACATTTTTTAATAAGGCGGCTTACTTCAGGGCGCTTGAAAAGTCGCTGAATCTTACGTTCTGTAGGGGGATTACCTTTTTGCACCTCTGCACCGCAGGTCGAGAGGGATTCGGAGGTGTGCGCTTTCGAGGAGCCCGTCGCGCCGCCGCAGCCGTCACGACCGGTCGCGCCGCCAATCAGCAGCACGATGTCGCCCGGGGCAGGGCGTTCGCGCACGACGTTGGCCGCGGGCGCCGCGCCGACGACTGCGCCGATCTCCATGCGCTTGGCGACATAACCAGGGTGATAGATCTCAAATACCATGCCGGTGGCAAGGCCGATCTGGTTGCCGTAAGAGCTGAAGCCCTGCGCGGCGGACGTCGTGATCGTGCGCTGCGGGAGCTTGTCGGCGAGTGTTTCGCTTAAGGGGACGCGCGGATCGGCGCTGCCAGTCACGCGCATGGCGTGATAGACGTAGGAACGTCCCGAGAGCGGGTCGCGGATCGCGCCGCCAAGGCAGGTCGCCGCGCCGCCGAAGGGCTCGATCTCCGTCGGATGGTTGTGTGTTTCGTTTTTGAACATGACGAGCCAAGGCTCGGTTTTGCCGTCGATGCAGGCGTCGACACGGATGGAACAGGCGTTGATCTCTTCCGATTCGTCGAGATCGTCCAACTTGCCGTTCTGCCTGAGGAGCTTCATGCCCATTGTGGCAAGGTCCATCAGACATATGGGCTTCTGATCCAGCCGCGCGCCGTAAACGGCCTGACGCGCCTGCTGGTAGCCGTCCCACGCGCGCTGCACATAGGGGATGCCCTCAAAGGAAACGTCCGTCAGCTCGGTCAGGAACGTAGTGTGCCGGCAGTGGTCAGACCAGTATGTGTCGATGACCCGCAGCTCCGTCAGCGTGGGGTCGCGGTGCTCGCGGGCAAAATGCTCCGCGACGAACAGCGCGTCTTCCAGCGACATAGCGAGTCCCATCTCGCGCCTGAGCGTGTCCATTTCCTCGCGCGAAAGCGATGTAAAGCCCTGCAATACCGGCACGTCCGGCGGCACATCCGCCTGCAGATCGAGGTTCGCGTATGGTTCCATCTGTCCCACGCAGGAATCGACCGGATTGATCAGATAGCTCTGGATATTCCGCACATCGGCCGCCGACAGTTCGCCGATCAGGCCGAACACGGTGGCTACGCGCACCTGCGGCTGTTCGCCCTGCGTGAGGAACTGCACGCACTGCGCGGCGGAGTCGGCGCGCTGATCGTACTGCCCCGGGAGCAGCTCGCGAACGATCACCGTGCCCATGTTTTCGGGGAGCTCAGAATATGTGCGGTCGACCATGGGCTCGGAAAAGACGGTCACACACGCCGCTTCCCATTCCGAATCGGTCACGCCCGCCACGTCGTAACGCACGAGTACGCGCACGCTTTTCAGGCCCTCAAGCCCCAGCTGCGCACGCAGCGCCGACAGGAGGTTCTTCGCCTCAACGTCAAACTTCGGCTTTTTTTCAACGAATATACGGCGTACACGGTTCATTTTAGCGCCTCCCCGGCAGCTTTTTTGCCGATATCATGCCGGAAGTGCGCGTTTTCAAACGAGATGCAGTTTACGCCCGCGTAGGCCTTCCTGAGCGCCTGCGCCAGCGTTTCGCCGCGCGCGCACACGCCGAGCACGCGCCCGCCGTCTGTGTAGAATTTGCCGTTCTCTTCGCGCGTGCCCGCGTGAACCACGAGCGCGTCGCGCACGTTCTCAAGACCCGTTATCAGTTTTCCCTTCTCGAATTTTCCGGGGTAGCCGCCGGACGCCATCACGATGACCGCGCTTGCGCCGTCGTACCATTCTACGGCGCACTGGTCGAGCGTGCCGTTACGGCAGGCGATCATGATCTCCATCAGATCGCTCTTCAACAGCGGGAGTACCGCCTGCGTTTCGGGATCGCCGAAACGGGCGTTGAATTCAAGCGTCATCGGCCCTTTGTCCGTCAGCATGAGGCCCGCGTACAGCACGCCCTTAAACGGCCTGCCTTCGGCGGCCATGGCGCGCAGGGTGGGCAGAAGGATCGTTTCCAGCACTTTTTGATGTAGCTCCGGCGTATACGTCGGCGTAGGTGCAAACGCGCCCATGCCGCCGGTGTTCGGGCCTTCGTCGTTGTCGAATACGCGCTTGTGATCCTGACTGGAGATCATGGGCACGAGCGTCTTTCCGTCGGAAAAACACATCATGGATACTTCCGGGCCGGAGAGCGCTTCCTCGATGACGACTCGGCTGCCGGCGGCGCCGAAGGCCTGTCCGGAGAGCATCGAATCGACTGCTTCCTCTGCTTCCTGTATGGTCTTGGCGATGATGACGCCCTTGCCTTTGGCGAGCCCGTCCGCCTTGACGACGATCGGCGCCTGCGCTTTCGCTAAGTAAGCTTTGGCGTCCTGCGGCCGGTCGAATACGCGGTACTGCGCGGTCGGGATGTTGTACTTCTGCATCAGGTCCTTGGAAAAGGCCTTGCTCGCTTCGATCTGCGCCGCAGCGCGGTTCGGCCCGAAAGCGGGGATGCCCGCTTCCTCCAAAGCGTCGACCATGCCGAGCGCGAGCGGATCGTCCGGCGTGACGCAGACAAAGTCTATTTTTGTGTCTGCGGCGAAGCGCACCATCTTTTCGACGTCGGTCGCGCCGATGTCGACGCAGGTGGCGATCTGCGCGATGCCGGCGTTTCCGGGCGCGCAGTAGAGCTCTGTGACGAGCGGAGATTGTTTGAGTTTAGCGGCGATGGCGTGCTCACGGCCGCCCCCGCCTACGATCAATACACGCATCAATGCTCCTCCTTAGAGAGTGGTCGATCAGGAATGCTTGAAATGACGCATGCCGGTGAATACCATGGCAATGCCCGCTTCATCGCAGGCGGCGATGCTGTCCGCGTCGCGGATCGAGCCGCCGGGCTGGATGATGCAGGTGATGCCCGCCTGTGCCGCGGCTTTGACGCAGTCGTCAAACGGGAAGTACGCGTCGGAAGCGAGCGCGGCGCCCTTGGCTTTTTCGCCCGCGTGCGCGAGCGCGTGCTCCGTTGCCCAGATGCGGTTCACCTGACCGGGGCCCATGCCGAGAGACTGTCCGTCCTTTGCCACGGCGATGCCGTTGGACTTGATGTGTTTGACGAGCTTCAAGGCAAATTCCATGTCCTTGCGTTCTTTTTCCGTCGGCGCGCGCTTGGTGACGACCTTCCATTCGCCTTCAAAGAGCTTCAGGTCGCGTTCCTGCACGAGCAGGCCGCCGGACACGCGCTTCATATCCCAGCCTTCCTTGGACAGCCCTTCCCGCAGGGACGGGAGCTTTAAGAGGCGGATGTTCTTTTTCTGCGTCAGAATGTCGAGCGCTTCCTGCGTATAGTCGGGCGCGACGACGATCTCGATGAATATCGCGTGGATGCGTTCGGCCGTCGCCGCGTCCATGGTCATGTTTGTCGCAACGATGCCGCCGAATATCGACACAGGGTCGGCGGAATACGCTTTTTCCCAGGCTTCCAGGAGCGTCGCACCGGTGCCGACGCCGCAGGGATTCGCGTGCTTGACGCCGACGACGGTCGGCTCCTTAAACTCGCGCAGCGCTTCCAGCGCGCCGTTGGTGTCGGCAATATTGTTGTAGGAGAGCTCTTTGCCGTGCAGCTGCTCTGCGGCCGCAAGCGTGCCGTCGATCACGCCCATCTCACGGTAGAAGCGGGCGGACTGATGCGGGTTTTCGCCGTAGCGCAGATCCTGCTGCGCTTCAAAGGCGAGCGTGAGCGTGTCGGGGAAGCCGATCCCAAGCTGCTTTCTGAGGTACTCAGACACCATCGCGTCGTAGCTGGCGGTATGCGCATAGACCTTGTACGCAAGGCGCAGATGCTCTTCGCGCGAAATGGCGCCCGTCGCGCGCAGACTGTCGAGCGTGGGCGCGTAGTCGTTCGGGTCCGTCAGTACGATCACGTCCTGCCAGTTCTTCGCGGCCGCGCGTAGCATGGTGGGACCGCCGATGTCGATGTTTTCGATCGCATCTTCGAGGGTAACGTCGGGCTTTGCGATGGTCTGCCGGAACGGATAGAGGTTGACGACGACCACGTCGATAGGCGTGATGTTCAGCTTCGCGAGCTGCGCCATATGCTCGGGGTTGCTGCGCATGGCCAACAGACCCGCGTGGATAACGGGATGCAGGGTTTTTACGCGTCCGTCGAGGCATTCGGGAAATCCCGTAACGTCGGAGACGTTCGTGACGGCGATGCCGGCTTTTTTAAGTGCGGTCGCAGTGCCGCCGGTGGACAGAATGGTGTATCCGAGGTCTGCCAGAGAGGCGGCGAGGTCGACGATACCGGTTTTGTCAGACACAGAAAGTAATGCGTATTTCATGCGGTCCTCCTTAAAGAATGTAATATAAAGGTTATTCGGTGATCGTTACTTTACGGCCGTCGATTTGAATTTTGTCCTCACATAGGAGCGCGACGGCGCGGGGAAGGAGCTTATGCTCGATCTTTAGTACTCTGGCGGCAAGTGTGTCGGGCGTGTCGTCCGGCAGGACCGCCACCGCTTCCTGGAAGATGATCGGGCCGGTGTCCATCTGCTCGTCCACAAAGTGGATGGTGCAGCCGGATACGCGCGCGCCGTAGGCGATGACGGCTTCGTGCACGTGGTGGCCGTAAAAGCCTTTGCCGCAGAAAGCGGGGATGAGCGCGGGATGGGTGTTGATGATGCGGCCGCGATATGCCTGTACCGTTTTCGGGCCGATGGCGGAAAGGTAGCCGGCGAGAACCACGATGTCCGCTTGATATTCATTGAGCAGCTTGCACATCGCCTCGTCCATAGCCTCCGGCGTTTCAAACTGCTTGCCGTTCAGGTAGACCGCCGGGATATTGTGCTTCTGCGCGCGCTCGCGCGCGAAAGCCGCTTTGCGGTTGTAGATCACCAGCGCGACTTCGCCGCGGATATCGCCCCGTTCGCACGCGTCGATCACTGCCTGCAGGTTCGTGCCGCCGCCGCTTGCCAAAACTGCGATGCGCTTCATAGACGCACCGCCTTTGACCCGTTGGACACGACTTCGCCGATGATGTACGCTTTTTCGCCGAGCTCGCCTGCGCGTTTACAGGCGGCCTGCGCCTGCGCTTTCGGGAGAGCGAACACCATGCCGATGCCCATGTTGAACGTGTTGAACGCGGAGTTCACGGAAAGCCCTGCAAGCTCCGTCAGATAGGAGAACAGGGGAGACACGGGCCATGCGCCGCGGTCGATGCACGCGTCCATACCCTCGGGCAGCATGCGCGGAATGTTCTCGATGAACCCGCCGCCGGTGATGTGTGAAACGCCGTGGACGTCGAATTCCCGAATGAGAGCCAGCGCGGGCTTTACGTAAATGCGCGTGGGCATGAGAAGCGCGTCGCCGAGCGTGCCTTCGACGCCGGGCACGGTCTTTGAAAGACTTTCGGCGTCTTCGCCGACGAGCCTGCGCACGAGCGAGAAGCCGTTGGAGTGCACGCCCGAGGAGGCAAAGCCGATCAGCGCGTCGCCCGCCTCGATGCGGCTCCCGTCGATGACGTTTTTACGGTCGACAATGCCGACGCTGAAGCCCGCTACGTCGTACTCGCCGACGGGATAGAAGCCGGGCATTTCCGCCGTTTCGCCGCCGATCAGCGCGCAGCCTGCCTGCCTGCATCCGTCCGCGATGCCGCTGACGATCTGTTCCGCCTGCGCGGGCTCCAAATGTCCCGTCGCGATATAGTCCAGGAAAAGAAGCGGCGCAGCGCCCTGACAGACGATGTCATTGACGCACATAGCCACGCAGTCGATACCGATGCTGTTGTGCCGATTAAGCGCGAAGGCGAGTTTGAGTTTGGTGCCTACGCCGTCCGTACCGGCGACGAGCACGGGTTCTTCCATGTTCATGCCCGCGATGGAGTAGAGCCCGCCAAAACTGCCGAGGCCGCCGAGTACGCGCGAATCGTAAGTCGATTCGGCATGCTTTTTCATTCTGCGGACGGCTTCGTAACCGGCTTCCACATCCACGCCGGCGGATTTATAATCGATCGCCATTAGGATCCCCTCCTGTTATTGATGATAAAGATTGAACCGTGGTATTTACCGGCCCCATGCGCCGCGCCCGAAACGGCTGTCCGGCTGACGCATAAAAAATCAGCACCGATCATAATGCCGGATGTTTTTGCGCCGCTGCAGCGCGATCAGGCAAGCCGTCGTTTCGGTGCCGATATGTCGTTGCTCCGTAAGCGGCTGCGCGCCGCAGACCCGTCGGTTCCGGTGAAACTCAGAAACTCATGCTTCTTCCTGCATGGCGCGATCCGCTTCCAAAGTCGCCCGTTCCATGTCCGCACGGTGCGCCGCGAGTTTCTCGGCCAAAGCCTTGTCCTCGATCGCGAGCATCTGTATCGCAAGCAGCGCCGCGTTCTGCGCGCCGTTGACGGCGACCGTGGCTACCGGTATGCCCGAGGGCATCTGGACCATGGACAGGAGCGAATCGAGTCCGTCCATGAATGAGGAAGCGATCGGGAGCCCGATCACCGGCAATGTCGTCATGCCTGCAAGAGCGCCCGGGAGCGCCGCGGCCTTGCCCGCTGCGGCGATGATCGCGCCGAATCCTTCATCCCTTGCGCCGGATGCGAAGGCAGCCGCCTGCATGGGCGTGCGATGCGCGGATAAAACGCGCGTCTGATACGGTACGCCGAACGCTTCGAGCTGCTCCACGGCCTTCTTTACAATCGGATAATCGGACTGGCTGCCCATGACGATCGCCACTTTTTTCACTGCCGGATACCTCCTGACTTTTCTATGTTCAGAATAGCAAAATTTGGGTGCTTTTGCAAGGCATTTTGAACGGCAATCTAGCATCTGAAAACAAATAGAACCTTACACATTTGTGTGGAATATGTTATAATCGGCACAGGAAAGAACCATTCGAGGAGGGCCTTTTTGTGACGCATTATTTCAGCCAGTATATCCTTCTTTTCAAAGCGCTGGCGGATGAAACGCGCCTGCAGATCGTTCACATGCTCACGCTGGAAAGCATGCATGCGAACAGCATCCTCGAGTGCTTCAGCCTCAGTCAGCCCACTTTGTCCTATCACATGAAAATACTTACCGGCTGCGGCCTCGTAAAAGCGCGGCGCGAAGGGGGATACACGATATACAGCGTCAACGCGCAGCGGCTGATCATGGCGCGCGACCTCATGCAGACGTTCCTGGAAGGAACCCAGATCGTCCGGCAGCAGGAGGAAAACTAGCGCTTCTTTGTCATGCGCGTGCGCGTCGGCGTTCGTTCAGGAACGCGACCGTCCCGGCACAGAGGACGCCTGCGACTTGCGCGTCGAAATGCTCCGTCATCCCGAGATCGAGGATGCTGTATCCGTACATCACATATTCATATCCCGCAAACAGGCACGCGAACAGCAGCGGCGCGAGCGCTGCCGCATAGATCGCGCTGAAAGGCGAATGCCGTAGCAGCACGGCGGCGCCCGTGCATAGGAGCCCAGTCCAGAGCCCGGGCTCGAGGGGCGCGGGGAGATACAGACGCAGCGCCAGCGCGGCGCCTGCCGTCATAAGCGCCATGAATGACGCGAGAAAGAATGCTCTCTGCGGCGCGCGCAGGGCGAAGACCGCTGACAGCAGCATGAGCGCGGCGGCAGCGGGATGGACGGCAAACTCCTGCCAGACGGGGATCGTAAACCGGTGGAGTATGAGCAATGCTACGCACAGGAACACGCATGCGTACGGCCGTATTCCCAACAGGCTCAGAGGCGTTTCCAACACGCCGGTGACGCACAGGACGAGAATGCATAGGAGAAGAACGACACCTAATTCCATACGAACACTTCCAATCAGATTTCTTAGAATAGTCTGTCCGTAAATCCCGAAAAGAACTCGCAGGAATGTTCCGAAGATTTCGGACTCCAGGATATGGTTTTTGAAGAAATGTTCCGTAAAACTTGGACGCGAAGGAGTGATATGTACGTGGAGTACAGCGTACAGAAAGCGATGGCGAGATTGCAGACCGCGAAGGCGACCATGGTCATACGAAATGCCCGCGTCGTGAACGTGTTTACGAAAGAGATTCTCGAACAGGATGTCGCGATTGCGGGCGAGACCATTATCGGCGTAGGCGATCATTACGACGCGCCGACGGTGTTCGACGCGAAAGGCTTATATCTGTGCCCGGGTCTGGTGGATGCGCACGCACACATCGAAAGCTCGATGCTTGCGCCGGAAGAATACTGTCGGCTGGCCGCCGCGAACGGCACCGCGATCGTGGTTGCGGATCCGCATGAACTTGCCAATATCTGCGGGACGGCGGGAATCCGCTATATGCTGGAAAGCACGCAGATTTCGGCTGCGGACCTGTACCTGCTGTTTCCGGACATCGCGTCCGCCACTACGGGGAAAATCTTCGGCGAGAACCTGACGGCGGATGAAGTGAGCGCGCTTGCCGAAACCGGTCGGGTCATTGACTGGGGAGAAATGACGGACTATCAGGGAGCGACCGCGAGCGACGAGGGCATATTGAAGACGTTGAATCTGGTGCCGCGCCTGCATATCGACGGGCAGGCGCCGGGGTTGAGCGGGAGTACGCGCAACGCCTACTGCGTCGGAGAGCTGTCTGCGGACAGCGCGGCGGACGGCTGCGAAGAAGCCATGGAAATGATGAGGCGCGGCATGTATATCCAGCTGCGCATGAGCTTCGGCGGACAGGAGATGGACGATGTCTTTCGGGGGATCGCTGCGGCCAAGCTGCCGCTTGACCGCTTCATGCTCGGCACGGACGGGAGAGACCCGGAAACGCTTTGCCGTGAAGGACATGTCAATTATATCCTCAGGCGCCTAGTCGCGTGCGGTATAGACCCCTTGGACGCGATTCGCATGGCTTCGATCAATGCGACGCGCGCGTACAGACTGTTGTGGCGCGGCGCGATCGCGCCCGGGTACATTGCGGATATGGTGCTGTTTGAAAATCTGAGAGACTTTCGCTGTAAAGCCGTTTTTCAAAAGGGGAACCTGTATTTCAACAAGCCGCTGCGGTGGAGAGCGGCGGCGGGGCGCGTGAGCAATACCGTGCATGTGAACGTGCACGATCCTAAAGTGCTGGAATTGCCGGTGGACGGCGAAATGCCGGTGGTGCAGGTCGTCCCGGGAGAAATACGGACGAAGCTGCTGCGGCGCGAGGTGCCCGCTGAAAACGGCTTGTTCGCCGCGCGGACGGGGTATGTGAAGCTGGCCGTGATGGAACGCCGTTTTGCGGGCGGAAACGTCGGCCTCGGCATACTGGAGGGACTGCCCATCCAAAAAGGCGCGATCGGCACGAGCATATCGCACGATGTGAACGATCTGGTGGTGGCCGGAGACAATGACGAGGATATGCTGCTGGCCGTGCGCACGCTGGAGAAGATGGGCGGCGGCTGTGTCGTGATCAGGGAAGGGAAGGTCGCAGCAAAGCTCGCGCTGCCGCTTGCGGGGCGGATGAGCGATCTGTCTGCGCAGGAGCTTCTGAAAGCGCGGCGGGAGCTGCTGAATGAGGCGGCAAAGGCCGCCGGTATAACGGATGGGGAGGGCCTCTTTACCACGCTGGCGTATATCACGCTGCCGACGCTGCCCGAGGCGCGCGTGACCGAACGCGGCGTGTTCGACGTGGCGGAACAAAGGTATTACACGGCTAAGAACAACGAAAAAAACGCTTTTCCGCCTCTGCGGCTGCTGCGCACCTGAAGCGAAAAAGCGTCAAGGGAATACGATGTTTGCAATCAGTCGGCGGAACGCGGCGTTTCGCCGACAAAGGAGAAACGCGGCTGGCGCACGCCGCCGCGTTCGACGGTCTCGTTCCACATCTTCAGAGGTCTGACCCACAGGCCTTTTTCTCCGTAAAGAGCCTGATAAACGACCATATCTTCGCCGGTTTCCGAATGCCGCGCGATGTATAACGCTTCATACTCGCCGCCTTTGAAATGACGGTATTTTCCGGGACGAAAAGTCTGTTCCATCGTGATCCTCAGTCCTTAAAACATATTTTTCCGAAGGAAATCGTCGACGATCTGATACGCCGTATGGAACGTAAGCTCGTCGCCCGCCGCTCTGCGGTCGATGCAGGCGTTACGCACGCTGTCAAAATCGATGTCCAGCGATTCGCGCAGCAGGAGCTGCTGCACCAGATCGATGAATTCCTTGATCTGCGGGCACGGCAGATCGATCCACAGCGGAGCGAAGGAATCGTGGCCGTTTTCACAGGCGATGATGATGAGAAGATTGGCGTTCTGCAGCCGCTGTGTGCTCAATGCGGACCGTAGACGCTGGTACGCGCGCGAGGTAACGTCGGCGTCGTCGATAAACAGGATGAACTTCAGCGGCTGTGCGCGCAGCACCGGCAGCGTTTCGATCAGCGTGTCCACGCACGAAAGGTCGGCAATGACGAGCCGCACTTCCGGCAGCTCGCGCGCGATCGAGAGCACCTGCGTGGTTTTTCCCGTGCCCGCGGCGCCGCTGAGGGACACATGGCTGGAGCGTTCGCCGCGCATAAACCGGATGGCGTTGTGCATCAGCGTTTCCTGCTGCACTTCGTAAAGCAGGATAGGATCCTGCGCGGGCAGGAGCGAAGCGTCCATGCCCTGCAGGCCTGACGCGCCCAGTGAGAACAGCCGATAGCGCACGAACGCGCCTGTGCCGTAAGAGTTGTGGAAATTCCAGATATCATCGAGGCAAACGCCCCAATCCTGCGCCGTGAGCAGGCGGTGGTAGATTTCTTCAAGCACGCCGTCGGACACGTAGCTGTCCTCCAGCTCCGCCGAACCATAGCGCCAGCTGAGCCACGTTTCCTCGTGGAGCGCCGCGGGAAACTGCGTCATACCCGTAGGCTCCGGCGCGGAATACGGCATATTGCGCGGCACATTGCCCGTCCAGACGGCGTTGGACATGAGCGAGATCGTGTCCCGCGCCTGCTTGGGCTTGTTTTTTACTTCCCGAAAGCGTTCGCCGATCCAGCGCTTGAGAGTGGAGCTACTCAGCTGCGCCAGCGTTCCCAGGTGCGTCAGATCGTAGCGCATGGCGGTGCTGAGAGGATCGTCCCATACGCCGCAGGCGGCTTTTTCGGAAAACGCGTTGGGCGTTTCCAGAAGCGCGCTCAAAAGGTAGTCGAGCCACGCGTCGCCGCTGACACGGCGGCAGCTTTTCTTGATCAGGGCGGCGCTCATCGCATGGTAGCAATAAGCGGCCTGCATCGCGTTGTTGTTCGCAAGCTCGTCGCATACGCGCGCCAGGCACTGCATGGGCGCATCCAGAACCAGATCGTTCAGCACGGTCAGACGCGCCAAAGCGGCGCCTACCGCTGAGATACCCTCCGCGCAGGGGACGTCTTTCAGGTGAGCCATGTAAACACTCCTCTCTTAAACCACGTAAAAGAGCATTTCACCGTAAGAAGGCATCGGCCAGTACTGCTTGTCGACGATGCGTTCGAGCGCGTCCACCGCGCTGCGCAGATTGTTCATGTGCGGCAGTACGTTGTCGCGCATGCTCAGCGCGTGGGCCTTATGGTCGAGCGCCAGCGCCTGCGTCTTCTCCACGGCGGTTTGGAGCGTGGTGATCGCATCGTAGAGTACGTTGATCTTGTCGCAGAGGTCTTCTGCGATCTTCTGCTGCGCGCCGGTGTTCAGACCGGCCGCGCGCGCTTCGTTGAGCGACTGTGAGACGGCGGTGCTGTATTTCAGGCACGCGGGCAGCAGTTTCTGCCGCGAAATCTTGAGCATGGTGGTGGCTTCGATCTGCGCCATCTTGGAATACCCTGTGAGCGCCACGTCGCGGCGCGCGTCGAATTCATTTTGATGCAGCACATTGTGGCGCGCAAAAACGTCCTGTACGTGCGGGTCGTCCATCACCAGTATGGCGTCGACGGTGTTGTCGATCACCGGCAGATTGCGGCGCTTTGCCTCTTCGCGCCATTCCGCCGCGTAATTGTTGCCGTTGAAAATGATCCGGTGGTGCTTGAGGATGAGGTCGGACATGACGTTTGCCCAAGCGGCCTGCGGATCGGCTTCCTTTTCAAGTGTATCCGCGATGCGCATGAGCATTTCCGCGACGATGGTATTGAGAACGGTGTTCGGCAGCCCCAGAGACTGGGAGGAGCCGACCATGCGGAACTCGAATTTGTTGCCGGTGAAGGCAAACGGGCTCGTGCGGTTGCGGTCCGTATCGTCGCGGTGCAGCACCGGCAGCGTCGATACGCCGATGTGCATCAGCTCGTCGGAATTCTGAATGGCTTCGCTGCTGACGCCGTTGACCAGCTGGCGAAGCTCCTGAGAGAGCTTGTTGCCGATAAACGCAGATATAATCTGCGGCGGTGCCTCGTGGCCACCCAGCCGGTGCTGGTTCCCGAGCGTGGCGCAGGACATCAGCAGGGCGGAAGCGTATTCGTCCGCCGCCGCGAGCGTGGCGACGAAGAACGTGAGGAACAGCCGGTTGTCGGCGTCGGTCTTGCCGGGTTTTAAGAGATTGCGCCCGTCGTCCGTGGTCAGGGACCAGTTGTTGTGCTTGCCGCTGCCGTTCACGTGCTGGAACGGCTTTTCGTGCAGCAGACAGGTCAGTCCGTGACGGTCCGCGATGCGGCGCATCATTTCCATGATGAGCTGGTTGTGGTCCGTGGCGACGTTCGCAGAGGCGAACAGAGGCGCGAGCTCGTACTGTGAAGGCGCGACTTCATTGTGCTGAGTTTTTGCCGGAACGCCCAATTTCCAGAGCGTTTCGTTGAGCTCCTTCATGAACCGCGATACGCGGTCGGGCGTGGCGGCGTAATACTGATCCGCAAGCTCCTGCCCTTTTGCGGGCGGCGCGCCGAAGAGCGTGCGGCCGGTGTAGACGAGGTCCTTGCGGCGCAGGAACTGCTGCTTGTTGATCAGGAAGTATTCCTGCTCGCCGCCTACCGTGGGCGTGACGTGGTGTACGTTCGTTTCTCCCAACAGGTGCAGTACGCGAACGGCCTGAACGTTGAGCGCCTCCATGGACCGAAGCAGCGGCGTTTTTTCGTCGAGGGATTCGCCGGAAAACGCGCAGAATGCCGTAGGGATGCAAAGACACAGGTCGCCGTTGGAGTTCTCTTTCACGAACGCCGGACTCGTGCAGTCCCAGGTGGTGTAGCCGCGGGCCTCAAACGTGGCGCGCAGGCCGCCCGAGGGGAAGGAAGAGCCGTCCGCCTCGCCTTTGATGAGCGATTTTCCGGAAAAATGGAGGATGGGCTGCTCGTTGAGCCCCACGATCTCCAGGAAGGAATCGCGCTTTTCTGCCGTGGAACCGGTCATGGGCTGGAACCAATGCGTGTAGTGCGTCGCGCCCTTTTCGAGCGCCCATTCCATCATGGCTTTTGCGACGGCGTCTGCCGTCTCTATCGTCAGCTCGCTGCCGTCCTGAATGGTGTGCTGTAAAGCGGCGTACACGTTTGGATCAAGGCGCGCTTGCATGACCGCGTCGGAAAAAACGTCGCAGCCGAACGATGAGAACGGATTTGGTATGTGATTGATCTGCATGTCAGCCCCCTAAAAACGATCGTTTATAGTTAATAACAGCTTATCATATTGTGCGGGTTGCCGCAAGCGCATCAAAGCGTTTGCATGAGATCCAGGAAGAAGCGCATGCCCTCGTCAAAGCTTGCGATTTCGACGCGTTCGTTTATGCCGTGCATGCCCGAAATATCCGCCCTGGCGCTGCGGAAGGGGACAAAGCGCAGGATGCAGTCCGTCAGCTTTGTGAAATACCGCGAATCGGTCGCTGCGACCATGGGGTACGGCGCGACGATTGCGTTGGGATAGTTTTTCGCTGCACAGGCGGCCGCCTTCAGGTACGCCGGAGAATCGAGCGGCGCCGGCGGGATGGGGTCGTTCCCCAAAAGAACTTCCACCGTGAGCGAGGGGTCTATGACGCTCTGGATATGCTTTACGACGCTCTCGACGCTGTCTCCCGGCGCGATGCGCACGTTTACGACGGCGCTCGCTTCGGAGGGGAGGACGTTGCTCGTCTGCGATCCCTGTGCCATGGTGGCCGCGAAGGTCGTATGCAAAAGCGCGTCCAGAGCGGGAACCTGCTGTAAGAGTTCGATTGCCGCTTTTTCGGTGCGCGGCAGCCCGCGAAGGAGCTCGCCGTCCGTCCCGGAAACGTGGGGCGCCAACGCCTCGAGCAGCGCGAGAGACGCCCCCTCGATCCTGCGGGGCATAGGGTGATCCTCCAGCGCGCAGAGTGCGCGCGCGATGCTGTTCAGTGCCGTGCACGGGGGCGGGGTGGAGGCGTGGCCGCTGCTGCCCTGAGCGCGGATGCGGATATCGGCATACCCCTTTTCCGATACGCCGATGGCGGCGATGTAATCGTTCAGCCCGAACGGCGCGCCGTTAAAGATCAGCCCTTCGTCGAATATGAAAGAGAAGCGGACGCCCTGACGCGCGAAATAGCACGCCATATCCGCGGCGCTGCTTTCCTTCATCAGCTCTTCGTCGCAGCCGAAGCCGAAGTAAATGTCCGATTTGGGCGTAAATCCGTCTGCCAGAAGGCTTTCGCAGCCTTCGCACAGCGCGATCAGATGCGCCTTCATGTCGATCGCACCGCGGCCCCAGACGTACCCGCCCTCTACCGCGCCGGAGAACGGCGGGTGGATCCAGCCTTCCCCGGAAGCGGGCACTACGTCCATGTGCGCGAGAAAGAGCGCGGGCGCAGCGTGCGGATCCGTGCCTTTCCAGCGGTAAAGCAGACAGCCTGATATGTCCGTTCGTTCGAGCGAAGCGTGCATGCGCGGATAACTGTTGTTCAGGAACTGCGCGAACGCGCAGAACGCTTCCGCATTTTTTCCGTCCTCCTCGGATACGGTGGGGATCCGTATGGCGGCGGACAGATGCTTTACGGCGTTTTCAAGATCGATCATGGAACCTCCTGTAAAGTGAAAATGTCCGGCAGCGGCTGGCGCTGACGGACAGGGTTTCTGACATCAGAGCACCTTTGCGAGGAAATCCTGCAGTCTCGGGTGCTTGGGGGAGGAGAAAAATGTTTCCGGCGGCGCTTCCTCCAGCACCTGTCCGCTTTCCATGAACAGACAGCGTGTGGCGATCTCGCGCGCGAAGCCCATTTCGTGCGTGACGACGACCATCGTCATGCCCTCGTGCGCGAGCTCGCGCATGACCTCGAGCACTTCGCCGACCATTTCGGGGTCGAGCGCGCTGGTAGGCTCGTCAAACAGCATCACGTCGGGACTCATGGCCAGCGCGCGTATGATAGCGATACGCTGCTGCTGTCCGCCCGAGAGCTGTGCGGGATACATGTCCGCTTTGTCGGATAGGCCGATGCGCTTAAGGAGCCGCGAGGCGTTGTCGTTCGCTTGCGCTTCCGTCATGAGCTTCAGCTTGACCGGAGCGAGGGTGATGTTCTGGCGAATGGTCTTGTGCGGGAAAAGGTTGAACTGCTGAAATACCATTCCCATCTTCTGCCGGATCCGGTCGATGTTGCAGCCTTTGTCGGTGATGCATGTGCCTTCGAAATAGATCTCGCCCTGCGTCGGCTGCTCCAGAAGGTTCAGGCAGCGCAGGAACGTGCTCTTGCCGCACCCCGAAGGGCCGACGATGACGACCTTTTCGCCTTTCTTGATATGCTGGTCGATTCCGTTGAGTGCACGGACGTTCCCAAAATGCTTGTGCAGGTCTTTAACGACGATCACTTTGCGCCAGCCTCCTTTCCAGTGTACGCAGGCCCCATGTCATGAGCATGACGATTGCAAGGTAAACCACCGCGATGAGCAGCAGCGGCACCGGACTGTAAGTGCGCGAACGGATCAGCGTAGCCATGTAGGTGATATCGCCGATGGCGACGTAACCCACGATTGCCGTTTCCTTCAGCAGCACGATCGCCTCGTTCGCGAGCGCCGGCAGGATGTTTTTGATCGCCTGCGGCAGTACGATAAAGCGCATCGTCATGTTGTTGGTGAGCCCCAGACTGCGGCCCGCCTCCGTTTGGCCGATGTTTACGGCGTTGATGCCCGCGCGGACGATTTCTGCCACATACGCGCCCGAGTTGATGCCGAATGCCAGCATTGCGACGTATAAACTTGCGCCCATGCTCGCGTTGGCAAAGAGGATAAAGACGAATATCATGATCTGCACCATGACCGGCGTGCCGCGGAATATCGTCAGGTAAATGTCGCAAATGACGTCGAGCACCTTCAGTTTCCGGTTGCGTTTGGCGTATACCTTGCAGATAGCCACCAGACTTCCCAGAATGATGCCCAATACGGCCGCACCGATTGTGAGAAGGATGGTGTTTCCGAGCCCCTGCAGGTACAGCTGCCAACGGTTGTTGAGGATGATATTATCGTATAATTGCTGACCGAAGTTTTCCCACATCTGTCGTCAAAGCCCCCTTAAAAAAACCGAAACAGAAGAAATTGCTTTCTTCTGTTTCGATGCATTCATTTTGTGATCCGCTTTTTAAACATTTAGCCTTCGCTGGAAGCCATATGCTCTTCGATCCAGGCGTCGACGGTGCCGTCGGCTACGAGTTTTCCGAGCACTTTGTCAACGACTTCCTTGAGGTCATCGTTGCCCTTTGCGATGGCGATGGCGTATTCTTCCTCGGTGAAGGGTTCTTCCAGCACTTTCAGCGCGCTGTTGCCGGCTGCGATCTCTTTGGCGGGCATTTCGTCGAGAATGACGGCGTCAAGCTTGCCGTTGGCGAGCTCTATAGACGCGTCGGCGCCGGTCTTATAGCGGTAGATTTCGGCGTCCTCGATGTCGGAACCGAACAGGTCGCCGGTGGTGCCCATCTGCACGCCGATCTTCTTGCCGATGAGGTCGTCCGGCGTAGTGATGGCGGTTTCATCCGCGCGCACGATGATGACCTGAGTCGTGCTCACGTAGTTGACGGAGAAATCGACGCTCTTGCGGCGTTCGTCCGTAGCGGTCATGCCTGCTACGCCGAGGTCGCCCTTGCCGGTATGGATGGCCATGACGATACCGTCAAAGTCCATGTCGACGACTTCGAGCGTTACGCCGATCTCGTCGGCGATGGCCTGTGCGATCTGCACGTCGACGCCGATGACGTCGTTGTTGCCGCCAAGGTATTCAAACGGCGGGAACGCGGCGTTGGTGAGCATGACCAGCTTGCCGTCGGCTTTGATGCGTTCGAGAGCGGAAGCGGGCTCGTCCGGCTTCTCGTTATTGGGCTGGCTCGCGCAGCCGACAAAGGCGCATACGATCAAAGTGAGCGCTAAAACGGCCGCGATGCATTTCATCACATTCTTCATACAGATTAACTCCTTTTCGATTTGTACAAATGTGTACACGATACATTTTTGTGTATTTTTATTATACTACGTAAAAAAAGGAAATCAAGTCCGTTTCGGGGATTTGGCGAAAACCCGCAAAAAACACAGCGCCGAACGCAGCCGACGCTGTGTTTTCTTTACATATCAGACGGATCGAAGCAGGTCAGCCGTTGACTTTTTCGAACCTTTCCATGAACGCGACCAGTTTTTCGACGCCTTCGATGGGCATGGCGTTGTAGATGGACGCGCGCATGCCGCCGACGGAACGGTGACCCTTGAGGTTGCTCATGCCGGCCGCGGCGCTTTCCTTGGCGAACTTGGCGTTGAGATCGTCGCTGTCCGTGCGGAAGGTCACGTTCATCATGGAACGGCTCGCGGGCTCCGCGACGCAGCGGAAGAGCTTGCTCTGATCAAGGTAATCGTACAGCAGCGCGGCTTTCTTCTGGTTGCGCGCCTGCATGGCCTCGAGGCCGCCCAGACCCTTGATCCAATCCAGAACGAGCTTACAGATATAGATCGGATAGCAGGGAGGCGTGTTGTACATGGATCCGTTCTTGGCCATGATGCCGTAATTGAGCATGGTCGGCGTGGCGGTGGGCACGCTGCCGATCAGATCCTCGCGGATGATGACCAGCGTCAGTCCGGCCGGCGCCACGTTCTTCTGCGCGCCTGCATAGATCAGACCGAAC
>JAEEGL012759815.1_pt1 | contig 18378 bp, 8 predicted proteins | sample 9134231 | NCBI WGS metagenome assembly JAEEGL01 (sample SAMN16246548, study PRJNA631951) | gut metagenome | biome: gut microbiome; feature: rumen; material: fiber-attached | host: Bos | place: Iran: Karaj | collected 2018-10 | reverse complement strand
GAACAGGGCGGCGCAGTAGTCGTTGTAGCAGGCCTCCATCGTCCTGGACACCGATTTCCGAGGATAGGGCGAGCCCTCATTGGGGAAATAGCCGAGACGGTCGTAGTTGCTCCAGTCGGACTTATAATGGTCAGCGGTCATGGCGTGCTTGACGGCATCCCAGGCATCATCGACGTTAAAACTCCGGTCTCCTTTGATATACGCGTCGGCAATGACCGGGACGGCATGGTTGCCGATCATACACCAGGTTTCGCATAGACCGTATTCATTCGTGACGAGCAGTCCCGTCTGACGGTGACGCTCAATAAGGGACTTGACAAAACCGCTGTTCACTTCCGGGTAGAAGATTTCAAGGAAAGGATGTTCGGCCCGGTAAGTGTCCCACAGGGAGAAATTGGTATAAAGATCACAATCGCTGCGATGGGGTTTCTGGTCCCAGCCAACATAGTGGCCATCCACATCCGTGATCAGGTTGGGCATGATGAGGGAATGATAGAGGGAGGTATAGAAAGAGACCCGCTCTTCGTCGTTCCTGGCCTTGATTTCCACCTTGCTGAGATAGTCGTTCCAGATCTTGTCCGCCTCTTTGCGTACAGCATCGAAATCCCACCCGGGGATCTCTGTCTCCAGGTTCTTCTGTGCGCCCTCAGTTCCATAGGTGGACAAGGCCACTTTGACCAGCACCTGCTGCTTATCCCGGGTAGCAAAACGGACCCGCATCTTTGTAACTACCCCACAGACACTGTCGGCATCAGAAACTGTCCCATCAGCAAAGCTCTCCACCCGTTCGAACGGCACGGAAAAAGAGGCGCAGAAATAATAATGATGATCCTTCACGAAACCGTGCGACCGGCGCATGCCCACGAGGGTCCGGTCATCCAGGGCCTTGACAAAACTCTCTATGTTGCCATCATCTTCGCCAAAACCGAGATCCACGATAACGCCGGCGTCCTCCGCCTTCGGGAAGGTATAGCGATGGAATCCGACCCGCGGAGAAGCTGTGATCTCCGCCAAGATCCCATAGTCGTCCAGTTTGACCTTGTAGTAACCGGGATGGGCTTCTTCCGTATCATGGGAGAAGGCGGAACGGTAACCAGAGCGACTATCTTCCTTGAGGCCAGGATCGAATCCAGGCTCTCCCGTGACGGGCATGATCAGGATGTCTCCCATGTCTTCGCAACCCGTGCCGCTGAGGTGAGTGTGCGAAAAGCCGATGATGGTCTTTTCATCATAATGATAACCCGAACAATGCTCCCACTGCTTGCCATGTTTCGAGTCATCCGTATTGGGACCGGCCTGGACCATACTGAAGGGCAGTTGCGCCGAAGGATGTGTGTGGCCGAGACCGCCGGTTCCGATGAAAGGATCCACGTATCGGGTAAGCCCCGACTCTTGGTCGGAGTGCTGGCACCCGCATAGGATGGCTGCGAATGCGATGAGTCCGAAGAAAATCTTTTTCATAGGGCTGTCAGTTATTTGTTTTCGACAACTTCAATTTCCTGGATTCCCTTCCGGTGAATGGTCAGGATGCCATCGCAGCCCTGCCATTTACCGAAATGCCAGCTGGATTTAGGGAGAGGTTTTCCGCCAGAAAGGACCTTAGGCGTGAAGGAGAGTTTCACGCGCTCAGTGCCCGTATCCTCGAAAGCCGTGTAGCTGACCGATCCGGGAGCATAGCGGACATCCTTCAGCATACCGCTCGTGCTGAAGATATGGTCGGTGCCCTCCGGAATCATCTCCGGCCAGGCAGCCATCCCTTCAAGGAAGTGGGGAAGGTAATCAAAATAACTGTCTGAATACCAGGAGCCAAACCAGTCGATACCCACTGAATTGACCGACCAGCCTTCCTTTGAACGGCTGTTGAAGGCCACATATTCCGCCAGGGCAAGAGTAGATAGGGCTTCCTGTTTCGCCTGTTCGTCCTGCATGGCGGCTGCCCAACGGGCGAGGACGGATCCGTAGCGCGCAGTGTGGCTTCCCATCTCTCCAAAGCAGACGTCTTGCTCGCAGACGCTGGTACCCCCATAGCGCGTCACGCCTCCGAAACGGCCCTTGACGAAGGCCAGAAGGTCCAGCACATGCTGTTTCCAGGCGGGATCCGCCTCCGGATGGTTGAGCAGGTATCTGGCGGTCTCCATCGGAGCGAACTGGTTCATATTGGAGAGATCTTTCTGCACATCTTCGAAGTAGCCGGACCAGAGACCATTCTCCAGAGGATAGTTCATCACCCAGTTGAACACGAGGTCCCTCTTGGCTTTCACTTCCGCCTTGTCGAGGGAGGTGTCACTATCCAGGAGTTTGTCCAGGAATTCGACGACGAAGATCATGTCGGAGGTATATACATCCTCTTTCTCTCCGGTCCTCATGTTTACCCGGAAAGGAAGGGGGGATTCCTCCGCCGAGCCTTCCTCGATGTGTGTCAGGAGCAGACTGGCGATATGCTCTCCCATCTCCTTGTACTGAAGCTCTCCGGTATATTTCGCGAAATCCAGGTAGGCGACGCCGACCATGCCGGCTTTGTCCGTTTCCAAGCGCTCGTCCAGATAGATGCCGTCGGGATTGTCATTATCCTGGACACGGACCATTCCCGGCCAAGCCCAATCATCCGGCGTACGGAACATCATCATCCGGTCCAGGAACTCCCGCACGGGGATCAGCGCCCTTTCGTCGCCGGTATAGGAATAGTAATACCGGAAGAGCTTCATGGCGAAATAGGCATTGCCTCCCTGGTTGTTGATGTTGGCACCTGCCCTGAATATGCCGTCTTCCGGGAAGAACGAGGGGTCCCTCGGCCCGCCGCTGCCATAGGAAGAGGTTACCAGGTACCCGGGAAGATACCCGTCCCCGGACGGATACACCGGGCCGTCAATGATGAAATTCATCGACCACACAAGCAGGGAGTCATAGTTGAGCCAAGGCTGGAGCCAGCCGTCCTTTACGATAACCGGATGACCCAGAATGTTCTGCGTGTCCCGGGTATGCTCATGGCCGGGAAGTCCCTGAGAATTGTAAATGGGAATCCTGGGGGTGAGTTTTTGGGTGCTTGTTCCGCTCTTGCAGCTTGAGAGGGCGAGCAGGCAAAGGACAAGAAGAAAAAACCGCTGCTTTTTCATAGCTCTTATTTGTTATTCTTTGAATCGACAATTTCAATCTCCGTGATTCCCTTCCGGTGAATCGTAAGGATGCCCTTGCAGTCCCGCCATTTCCCGAAAGACCAGCAAGACTGCGGCAAAGACTTCCCGCCAGACAGGACCTGGGGTTTGAAGCTCAGCTTGAGCCTTTCCGTGCCGTTTTCCTCGGATGCGGTGTACCTCACCGAACCGGGCGCATAACTGACATCCAGGATCATCGAGCTACTCTGGAAGAGATGGTCTCTCCCTTCGGGAATCATCTCCGGCCAGGCAGCCATGCCTTCGAAATAATGGGGCAGGTAGTCAAAGTAGCTGTCCGAGAACCAGCATTTGGGATAGCCGATGCCGGTCGAATTGATGGCCTCCTCTCCTTTGGAGTATTTGTTATAGGCCGAATACTCGGCCAATGCGAAGCTCGCAAGGGCCTCTTTTTTCGCTTCTTGATCCCCCGTTTCCCCCGCCCATTTGGCCAAGACGGAAGCATACCGGGCCGTGTGGCTGGACATCTCGATGAAACAAACATCCTGCTCGCAGATACTGGTGCCCCCAAAGCGGACCACCTCTCCGAACCGGCCTTTCACGAAAGCGAGCAAATCAAGTACGTCCTGTTTCCACTGCGGATCCGCCTCCGGATGGTCCAGGAAATACCGGGCCGTCTCCAAGGGCGAGAACTGGTTCAGGTTGGTATAATTCCTCTCGACATCCTCGAAATAGCCGGACCACCGGCCGTTTTTCATCGGATAAGCCTGGATCCAGCGAAGCACCGCGTCCCGCTTGGCCTGGATTTCACCTTTATCCAAGCCACAGTCCATGGCAAGCAGCCGGTCATAAAGTTCCACGACAAAAATCATATCGGAGGTATAAGGGTCCTCCACCTCTCCGGTGCGCATGTTGATCCGGAACGGGAGCGGAGAGGCCTCGGCGTTTCCCTCAACGGTATGAGCCAGCAGCAAGGAGGCAATATGCAGGGCCAGGGTTTCGTACCGGGTCTCGCCGGTGAAGCGGGCATAATCCAGGCACGCCGTGGCCACCATGGCGGCCTTGTCCGTCTCGATCCTTTCGTCCAGGTAGATGCCGTCAGGGTTGTCATTGTCTTGGGTCCGGATCATTCCCGGCCAAGCCCAGTCCTCCGGGGTAGGAAAGTCCATCATCCGGTCCAGCAAATCCTTGACTGGTCGAAGCGCTTCCCGGTCCCCGAAATAAGGATAGTACGTGCGGAACAGGCGCATGCCGAAATAGGCATTCCCTCCCTGGTTGTTGCGATTGTGCCCTTCGGGATAAGTGCCGTCCTCGTTGAACTTGGAGGTCACCAGATAGGCAGGTTTCTGTCCCTGGGGGGTCTCTAGGGTACCGCAATCCTTCAGGAAATTCATCGAATAGATGAACAGTGAATCATAATCGAGCCACGGCTGGATGACGCCGTCTTTCAAGACCACGGGACGGTCCAGGATCGTCTGGGTTTGATCGGTCATTTCATAAACCAGCTCGCCGCCCTTCATGATCAAGTCGTAAGGAATGTCCTTGCCTTCGAGGGCCTTCCCATTGAAGGAGATGGCCTTGACGTATTTGGCTGTCTCAGAGAGGCCTTCGGCTTTGATGGTCAGAGTCTTGCCGTTAGGAAGGGCGAGCCGGACCCAAGGGACCTGCGGCGCACCGAACACATAGCGGCCCGAGACGGGATCGACGGGATAGAAACCGAAAGCGGAGAAGAGATACCACGCACTCATCTGACCGCAGTCATCATTACCACATAGGCCTTCCCGCGTATCGGGATAGAAGTTGTCGATGATCTCCCGTACGATCTCCGCCGTCCTCTCCGGCCGGCCCGCAAGGGTATAAAGATAGGCCATGTGGTGGCTGGGCTCATTGCCATGGGCGTACATACCGATCAGACCGGTGACATCGGGAGAAGTGTCCGCATTGGAAAGGCTGCCGGTGTTGGTAAACAGGGAATCGAACTTCTCCATGAAAGCATTCCGCGAGGGGAAGAGTCCGGCCAAGGCTTCAAAATCGTGCTGCACGTGCCAGGTCCATTGCCAAGCGTTGCCTTCCGTATAATCCCGGATGCCCCACTGGCCAGGAAGGTCGATGTCATAGGGGCTGAAGTTCGGACGGAAAGCACCCTGGCTGTCCTTTGCCCGGGCGAAACAGGTCTCGGGATCGAAGAGATGGCGGAAGTTATACGAGCGCTCCAGGAAGAACGCAGCGTCTTCCTTCTTCCCGAGCTTCTCAGCCATCTTGGCAACGCAGTAGTCGTCATAGCAGGCCTCCATAAGCCGGGACACGGACTCCACGTCACTGCGGTCATACGGGAAATAGCCATATTGGTCGTAGCGGGTCCAATCCGACTTGTTGTGGTCGGCCGTCATGGAATGCTTCACCGCCTCATAGGCGAACTCCGGATCGAAGGAAGTGTCTCCCTTGAGGAACGCATCCACGATCGGGTTGACTGCATGGTTCCCGATCATGCACCAGGTCTCGCAAAGACCGTATTCGTTGGTGACCAGCAAGCCCGTCTGACGGTATTTCTCCAGCAGGGACTTGACCAGGTCGGAATTGATCTCAGGGTAGAGCAAATTCAGGAAGGGATGCTCTGCCCGGTAGGTATCCCAAAGGGAGAAATTGGTGTATTTGTCAGAGCCGTCCCCAGGATGGATCTCGTGGTCCCATCCTTCGTAGGCCCCATCCACATCTGAGACGAGGTTGGGCATGAGAAGGCAGTGATAGAGGGAGGTGTAGAAGCCGCGCATCTTGTGGATGTCCGGATCCTTCATCTCCACCCGCGAGAGATAGCGCTCCCAGGTCGCATCCGCCTTCGCACGGACGGCTTCGAAATCCCATCCGGGGTTCTCGGCCTCGAGATTCTTGCGGGCACCTTCGATCCCGGTGGTGGAAAGGGCCACCTTCACATCGACGGTCTCCCCTTCTTCAGTCTTGAAGCCCAGGAGGGCCTTGACGACCGTTCCCTTCATGTCCCTGAGTTCTCCCTTCTCCCCATCGACAAAGGAAATCACGGACTCGATGGGCTTGGAGAAACGGGCGACGAAATAGTACCAGTGGTCATAGACAAAGCCGTAGGAGCGGCGCATACCCACCACCGTATGGTCGTCTTCCACCGTGAGGAAACTGGAAGAGACATGGTCACCCGTGCCGGATTCCAGATCGATGAGGACGCCACTCTGGTCGCAGGCAGGGAAGGTGTAGCGGTGATAGGCGGTACGAGGCGTCACGGTGATCTGCGCGCCGATGCCGTAATCATCGAGCGTCACCCCGTAATAACCTGCCGCCGCCGACTCCCTGGCATGGGAAATATGGGAGCCGTAGCCCTTGTAATTGGTAATACCCTTTGCCGACTGCAGATGGCGCAGGGGGTCGTTGCTGGGAGTGAGGTCCATGGCCGGGACCTCGATCGGCACTTCGCCGGTGACGGGGAGCAGGAGGATATCGCCCATGTCCGAAGCACCAGTGCCACTAAGGTGGGTGTGGGAGAAGCCGATAATGTAATCGGACTCAGAGTTGTATCCGGAGCAATAGTTCCAGTTGCCGTTGGGACAGAGGTTGTCCGGCCCGGCCTGCACCATCCCGAACGGAAGGGTGGCGGCCGGATGGGTGTGGCCCGTGGAAGCTGTGCCGATGAACGGATCAACGTAGGCGGTCAGGCGGACCGCTTTTTTCGGGGCGGTAAACTTGAATTCGTGGGTCCCGGCAGGAAGGCAGATTCCCTCTTCCCGGTCCGGAAGATACAATAGCGCCGAAGCGTTGGCAGGGACGGTGACCTTGTAGCAGATCTTTTCCCCGCTGCGCTCCCAACCGGAACGGATCGTCCCATACGGAGATTCATGGGAACAACTGAAATGGTCGAGTCCTTCGGGGAAACCAGGTCTGAGTATCGTCCGTTTGAATCCCGGCTGCTCGGGGTCAGGCTGGATGCCACCGATCCAGCGATAGAACCAAGCAGCGATATCCCCAAACATGATGTGGTTGTCGGAATAGATGCCGGTATCCAGCTCCCAGTTCTCCAGGAAGGTGGTCCTGCCGTTCACAATCCACCAGCCCCACGAAGGATAACTCTCTTGGACGGCCACGCGATAGGCCTCATCCACGAAGCCGTTCATCGCGAGCGCATTGGGAACGGCCTTGGCCCCGTGTACCCCGGCGTCGATGTGATAGCCGTTGTTCCGGACCATTTCGGCCAGTTTACCCGCCACCTTGGCCCGGAGCGAATCAGGGGTGACCCCCCAGAAGAGCGGGAAGGACTGGCTGGTCTGCATCCCGTCGGCATAGATGCCCGTCGCAGGATCCAAGAACTTATCGTTGATCGCTTTCCTCACCCGTTCTGCCAGTTCGGCATAGTAACGGGCGTCTTCCTCTTTGCCGAAGAGCGTGGCAGCCTGGGACAGGATCTTGCAATCGACGAAATGGAAGGTGGAATAAATCACCCAGGGGTTGGACTTTTTCGTCACGGGCACCCAGTCCCCACGGCCCCAATAGGAGAGAAGGTTTTCTGTGTGCGCCGTAGCGAAATCGACATAGCGTTTGATATTGTCGTAGCAGTCCCTCAACGGTTTTTCATCCCCATAAAAGAGATAGAGCTCCCAAGGGATGAGGGCGATGGTACTGGTCCAGTCGAGGCCGTTGGCTCCATGGGCCTCTCCTCCGCCGAGACCCCAGCCCCAGGTGGGGATGATATCGGGCAGGACGCCGTTGGGAAGCTGGTTTTCCCGATGATCGGCCATCCATTTCTCATAGGCCGTGAAGGCGTCGAAATGGTATAGGCCGGTCTCCACGGCGATATGGGCATCACCCGTCCAGCCGTTCTTCTCCCGCTGCGGGCAGTCGGTCGGATAACCCATGTAATTGGACAGGTAGGACATCACAGCGGCACGGTCCAGGTTCTCGATGAGCGGATTGGACGCCTCCAGGCAGCCCGCCTCGGCGAAATCCGTATGGATGAACAGGGCCGTCAAGCTGTTCTCATCCAGAGACAGGGGCTCGGATGCATTCACCTGGACGTAGCGGAATCCCTTGTAGCTGAACTCCGGCGTAAAATCTACGCCATTGTTGCCCAGATAGAGACTGTCCGTCATGAAGGGATCGATCTGTTTATCTCCCCAATGGAGATGGCTGATATTGTGCTGATCCACATGACCATCCGGATAGAGCCGCTCCCCATAGCGGAGCGCGACACCGACACCGGCCTTGCCCCGGATGTGGGCAGACACGTTGCCCGACATGTTCTGGCCGAAGTCATACACCCAGCAAGTGTCGTTGATCTTATTGAGCGAGACCGTTTTATACTCTTCGCTGGCCCGGATGGGAGTCATCGCCTGCGCCACGAGTTTCCGGGTGGGAGACTCCCTCCGGCACGCCGCATCCCAAGCCTTGTCATCAAAGCCAGGCTCGTTCCAGCCGTCCATCTCCAGGCGGGCGTCATAGCGCTCGCCGGTGTAAATGTTGTCATAGATCAACGGGCCGTCGGAGCAGGCCTTCCACGAAGTGTCCGTAGGGATGGTGACAGTTTCCCCATCGGCAAAGGTGAGCCGGATATCCATCCGGAAAGCGGGCCGGGCCCTCCAGTAAGCTGTGTGGAAACTCCAGGCAGCGATAGGCTGATGATTATACCATCCATTGCCGAGAAGGACGCCGAGGGCGTTGGTCCCTTCTTTTATCTCGTCCGTGATATCCCAGATCGTGTAGAGAATGCTCTCGTCAAAGCGGGTAAAAGCCGGATCCAGATACCGGTCTCCGATTCGTTTCCCGTTCACATAGAGGACATTGAGGCCGGCGGAGGCGATATAAGCCCGCGCGGAGACCAGCTCCTTATCCACGGTGAATTCTTTCCTGAAATACGGGGCCGGCTGGCGATCAATGTCTTTCCCGTCATCGATCCATTCCCCGTCAGGACTCCAATTCCCCATCGTGCCGGTTTCGAAGAATGTGATCGCCGAAGAAAGCGGCTTTCCTTTCATATCCTCCACGACAACCTTCCACCAATAGCGGGTAAACGGAGCCAGGGGCTTTCCAGCATAGGTGACAAGACAGTCGTCGGAAACGACCTTGCCGGAGTCCCACAACAGGCCCTCCTCCTTTTCGACAGCTGATTCGTCCTCGCCGACGAGAATCCTGTACGAGCGCTGGCAGGCGCCCTTCCGGGCGTCCTCCATCATCCAGGAAAAGCGCGGGGTGCGGTTGTCGATACCTACCGGACAAGACAGATGCTCAGTGCGCAACCCTTCTACTTTTGCTGCGTTCTGGCAGCCCTGGATGAAGGGTAAGACAAAGATCAAAGCAAGGAGAGTGGTACGGAATCTGATCTGGAAAGAAAACATACGGAAATTCTGTATTGATTGCCATTTAAAGTTACTATCATTTTTATATTTTTGCAACAATTAACATAATGCATCCGGCTATGAAGAAACTGGTCATAATCTTGTGCAAAGCACTGGCCATCATCCTGTTGTTAGGCTTTGGCGTCCATTGGGCCCTGCAGATCCTCGGAAAACAGAATCCCGTTTGGAGCATCGCGGACAAAGCGTACCAATCCTTTTTCCACAAGACCTCCAATCCTTCCGTTTCGGAATTCAAGAGTATTATGGGCGGAATGGCGCTGGGAGTCTGCCATCCCTATACAGATCCCTACAACCTGTCCTTGCTTAAGGAGGGAAACATCGGTTGGATACGGATTGACATTCCCAGTGAAGTCCCATTCCAGGTTGATTCTGTCGGCAATCCCGTCCTGGACGAAGAGGGACGTATCATTGAAACCGGACGATATCGTGCGTTCAAGGAGAAATGCCGCTTCTTCCGCGAAAATGGACTGAAAGTCATGGCCATTACTCCCTATCCCGACGACTGGCTCGACGAAGTGGGAGAAATCGAAATGTTCCGCAACGGCGGCGAAGCATTCAGCGACAAGTTCCTGCGCTCAGTGGAGGCCCGCTGCTCCTATCTGGCGACTGATCTCACAGCCGGGGACAAACTGGTCAACTGCTTCCAGATTTCCAATGAGTTGACCGTCCCGAAGTGGCAGGGGGCCCTCACGTTAGAGCAGATTTGCCAATACCAGCATATCCAGATGAAGGCCATGCACGAGACATGCCGCTGCGCCGGTGTTCCAATCGGCTACAACATCGCCTGTGTCGGGGCAGGAATGCTGGATTATCCCGTCAGAATGCAGGACTTCAAGGATGATTTCGATTACGTGGCGCTCGACCTCTACCTGGGTTGTTTTGAAGGGATAATGAAAAGTACACGGTATTTTGACGCGATGCTCCGCAGCCTGTGGCAGATCAGCCATAAACCTATCATGCTCAATGAGTTCGGTTACATCTCCGCGGGCAATCCCAAGGACGAACACGAGCGGGCTTCTTACCTGATGGATACCTTTGGAGAGACCTTCAACACCGAAGAGAAGATCAAGGCCAACATCGGTCCGTTCCTGGATCATTGGGAGTCGCTCATCGGAAAGGAGTCTTCCTTGATCCGCGAGGCCCGCAGGAGACTTCAGACCGAGGGTCCCGAATCTGCCGCAGACTACGTTTTCTCGTCATCTGAGATCTCCCATCTGTACAAAGCTTTGCCTGAAGGATACCGCCTCCGCAAGTTCGACCACACGGAAGAAGGGCAGGCAGCCTTCTACACGGACGTGATCGATCGGATTTCACGGCTGGACTTTCTCTGCGGCATCTTCTGCTATTGTTACAGCGATTCCGACAGTTGCTATCAATGTGGACAGAAAGGTTGCCCGGTCGAGACTGGCTGGGGGCTCGTTTCCATTCCCAAAGGTATCCCCGATACTGAAATGAATGAAAACACCGTCCGGAGAAAACCCTCATACTACGCTGTGAGCGACGCATACGGACGGATTTTAGCGAGGCAACAATAAGGCAATTCCATGAATCGCAGTTTGTTTCGGCTTCTTTTGTCCAGCATCCTCATTCTTTTCGCTATGAATTCCAGGGCGAGCGCCCCTGACGTAAGAGTCTATAAGGGGACGAGTAAATATAACTCCGACATTATCTGCACCGTCCGTGGGTCGCAGGTTTTTAAGAAGACCTCCAACTACAACAGCGACATCCTGTGTACCGTGAGAGACGGCCAGGTTTTCAAAGGACGAAGCAACTATCGTTCGGATATCCTTTATACCATCCGGGACGGACAGGTATATCGGGGGACGAGCAACTACCGCTCCGATATCGTGTTGACCATCCGGGATGGCGCGATCTACCGGGGAACCAGCCAGTACAATTCCGACATTCTGGCAACGATCCGGGATGGCCGGGTATATTCCGGCAGGTCCGCTTATAACTCCGACATCCTCTATACGATCGACGGCCACCTGACCCTCGAAGAGTTTGTGGCCGTCTGGCACTGCGTGATGTACGTGTACTAGGAATCCTCTATTTGTTCTGCGGATAAGAAAGCCTTGCAGCCTGCCAAAATATCCCAGTACGTCGTCTCAAAGTCTCCGGTATACCAAGGATCTGCTACGTCTCGGCTCACACCTGTGTAAGACATCATCAAGCGGATCTTTCCGTCCGGATCCTCTGGAATGATCCAGCGCATCCAGCGCAGGTTGGAAGCATCCATACAGATGATCCGGTCAAAGCGGTCATAATCTCCCCGCGTGATTCTGCGGGCCCGTTTTTCTTTGTCGAACGGCACTCCGTGCTGCGTCAGACAGCGCTTGGCCGGCGGGTAGATGGGATTACCGGTCTCCTCGTCAGAAACCGCTGCAGACTCAATGTAAAAGGCATCCTCCACCCCTCGTTCCTTCACCAGAGCCTTCAGGATAAACTCCGCCATCGGGCTCCTGCAAATATTGCCGTGGCATAAAAAAAGAACTCTCATCTTCGTGCGATTCCCCATCAAAGCCAACCGCGGCAGATTTCGCGGTCTGCGATTAACTGTGCCTGGAGCTCGGTCAGGGAGTTGAAACGGCGCTCGTCGCGGATGCGGCGCAGGAACTCGATGCGGATGTCGAGGCCGTAGATCTCCTCGTCGAAATCGAAGATGTGCGTCTCCACCGTGCGGACGCGGCCGGACAACGCCTCCCCTGCCGAGACGCCCGTAACCGTGGGACGTGTGCCAATGTTGGTCATGCCATAAAAGTCGCGGTCCAGGGTATGGACCCGTGTCAGATACACCCCATTCGCCGGAATCAACTTCAAGGGATCGCGCAGCTGCATATTGGCTGTCGGGAAACCCAAGGTCCGGCCCAGCCGGTCACCCTCCACCACGACCCCAGTCAGCGGATAGGAGTAGCCCAGCATCTGCGCCGCGCGCACGACATCCCCGGCCCCCAGCGCCTCCCGGATTTTGGTCGAACTGACCGTCACCCCATCCAGGACCAACGGACCCGTCCGGATCACCTCCAGGCCCAAGCCCTCCGCCAACGCCGCAATCTCATCAGTCGTCCCGGAATTGTAACCGATCCGGTTGTCGCAGCCCAACACGATCGCATCAGCCCCGAAGCGCTCCATCACCAGTTCGCGAAGGTACTCCTCCGTCGTCAAGCGGCTGAACGCCCGGGTAAACGGCACCACCTCGACCCGGTCCACCCCGAGCCCCCGTAGCAGCACCTCTTTCTCCGAAGTAGAACTGAGCAGCCGCAGCCCCCGCGCCCCGTTCTGCAGGACATTGCGCGGATGGGGCCAGAAGGTAATAACGACACTGTCCGTGCCCCGCTCCCGCGCGGCACGGACCAGTGCGTCGATTACAATCCGGTGACCCAGATGGACGCCGTCGAAAAAACCGGTGGCTACGACCATGTCAACGGACGGCTACAGCCACTTCACCAGCGGGAAATCCTGCCGGTGCGGCAGATCCGCATTCTTCGGATATACGCGCGTCGCTACCTGATACAGGCCCGTCACCTCCGGAAGGATGGACGCCTGGAAGGTCGCTACGCCGTCGTTATATTCCACCAAGTCAAAGCCGAAGACACTGTTCAAATGCAGTTTTCCCTTCCGATCGGAAGTAGTGAACAACATCTCCACGCCGATATCCTCCGGCTTGAGATCGTTGATATTCAGCGACACCCGCGCCTTCAGCTCGTTGTCCGGAGACAACGAATAGGACGACGCCGGCTGCGTCGAGGAGACTACCGAAATATTGTCCCAGCTGCGGCGTACTTGCTTCTTCCACAGGGCTATCTCGCGCGCCTTGGCGAAATCATCCGCATTGATCCAAGCCGAACGCTTCGCCTGCGGGATATAATACTGGTTGCAATAGTCCGTCAGCATGCGGTTGGTCGTGAAGTTGCACGCCACCTGCGCCACGGTATTCTTGATAAAGCCGATCCACTCCGAAGACATTTTCGTCTTGGGATCCACGGCATAGTACGCCGGCGCGATCTCATTCTCAATGATATTGTAGATCGTCGCAGCATCCAGCTCGTTCTGGTAGCTCTGGTCGTCATAGGTCCGCTCCTGCGGCAGGGCCCAGCCGGCACCCGGCTTGTAACCCTCGACCCACCAGCCATCCAGGACGGAGAAATGCATCACGCCGTTCATGGCCGCTTTCTCGCCGGACGTACCGGAAGCCTCCTGCGGCCGGGTCGGATTGTTCATCCAGACATCCACACCCTGAACCAGTCGCTTGGCCAACGAAATGTCGTAGCCCGGCACGAATACGATCTTGCCGATGAAGCGATCCTGCTTGGAGATGTTGATGATCTGCTTGATCAGATCCTGGCCTGCCTTGTCGGCCGGATGCGCCTTGCCGGCGAAGATGAACTGCACCGGATGCTTCGGGTTGTTGACGATGGCGTCCAGCCGATCCAGATCCGTGAAGAGCAGCGTCGCTCGCTTGTAGGTCGCGAAACGACGGGCAAAGCCAATCGTCAGCACGTCAGGCCGCAGCGTATCCTTGATCTTGACGATCTGGCGCGGCGAATAATGGCTGCTCAAGGACTGGTCACCCAATCGGTCACCTACGATACGCACCAGTTCCTTCTTCAGGATCTTGCGCACATCCCAGACTTGCTCATCGGAGAGGCTGTAGATCCCCTCGAAGCACTTCTTGTCATAGTGATGCGTCTTGAACTCCTCGCCGAAGACCGTCGCATGGAGGGCTTTCCACTCTTTCGACGCCCAGGTCGGATAATGCACACCGTTGGTGACATAACTGATATGGAGCTCCTCCGGCAGGTAGCCGGGATACATGTTCGCAAAAATGTCCTGGCTGACCTTGCCATGCAGCATGGACACACCATTGACATTCTGGGACACATTGGCCGCGAGGATGCTCATTGAGAACTTCTCGCCCGGGTCGGTGGCATGCACCTTCCCCAGTCCCATCATCGTCTCCCAGCTGATTTTCAGGCGCTCCGGATAGTGGCCGATGTACTTGCGCAGCAGACCCTCATCAAAGGCGTCATGCCCTGCCGGCACCGGTGTATGGGTCGTGAAGAGCGAAGAGGCTTTGACCACCTCCATCGCCTCCGCGAAGTCCAGATTCTTGTCCTGAATGTACTCACGCAGCCGCTCCAGGCCGATGAAAGCCGCATGACCCTCATTGCAGTGATACACCTGCGTATCGATACCCAGGGCACGCAGGGCTCGGATACCGCCCACGCCGAGGAGCAACTCCTGCTTGAGCCGGTTCTCCCAGTCGCCGCCATACAGGTGGTAGGTCACCTGCCGGTCCTCCGGCACGTTGGCCTCAAAGTCCGTATCCAGCAGATAGAGATCGGTACGGCCGACCGCCACCTTCCAGATACGCGCCGTCAGGGTACGGCCCGGGAAAGCCACCTTGGTCGTGAGCCAGTTGCCTTCGGCATCAAACACCGGCTTTGCCGGAATGCGCAGGAAGTCTTGGGCGTCATATTCGGCGACCTGGTCGCCGTAGGCCGTGATCTTCTGCGTGAAGTAGCCGTAACGGTACAGCAGGCCGACCGCCACGAGGTTGACGTTCATGTCGCTGGTCTCTTTCAGGTAGTCACCGGCCAGGATGCCCAAACCGCCGGAATAGATCTTCAGCGACGTATCCAGTCCATACTCCATGCTGAAATAAGCCACGGACGGATCGGTACGCTCCGACTTAGCCGCCATATAGGTATCAAACTCCGCCAGCACCTCGCCCAGTTTGGCCAGGAACTCAGGATCCGCAGCCAGCTGCTTGAAACGCTTGAGGCTCACGGTATCCAGCACCTCGCGCGGATTGTGTCCGGACTTGTGCCAGATCACGGGATCCACGGTCTTGAACAGAGCTTTTGCGGAATCATTCCAGCACCACCAGAGGTTTTCGCTCAATTTCTCCAAGCCGGCCAAGGCATCAGGCAGATGCCGGGTCACCATCACGCTTCTCCAAGTCGGGGCGCTGATCTGCAATTCGGTTTCTTTCATCAATTTTTCTTCTTTTAGGGACGGGTACTCTCCCATCCGAGACACTACTTTATCAAGTGCAAGCGAATAGGCTTGCTTATAATAATCTATCTGGTTCTGCCACAGGGCGATACGAGACACCTCGCGGGCGTTCTCCATATACTGGAGGCGGGTCTGCGAGTCGAGCGACGCCATCTCCAGGATGCGGGCCTTGACCGCGCTGACGACCTGGTCATAGTTGTCGTCGCTGCGATCCACCACCGCAATGCCGGGATGCTCGCCCGAATAATGGCTGCGCACCCAAAGGCCGAAGCCCGCCAGGCTCGTCGTCAGCGTCGGCACGCCGAACGCCACGCTCTCCAGCGGCGTATAGCCCCAAGGCTCATAATAGGACGGGAAGACGGTCAGGTCCAAACCCGACATCAGATCATAATAGCGCATGTCGAAGATCCCATCCGCCCCGTTGAGATACGAAGGGATGAAGAAGACCTTCACATCGCTGGAAGGCGCATTGTACAGGCCCTGCTCGGCGAAACGCCGGGTGACGGTATCCCATTCCGGATTCATCAGCTGGTGGCTGACCTGGGTTGTATAGTCTTCGCAGCCCTCGCCTGCGAGCTTGCGCAGCAGGTTGCGGTCCGGTCCGTTGTGGCCCGAAGGGATCATGATAAAGGCGCAGACCTGGCGGTCCTTGCAGCCCTCCCGAGCGATCTGAGCGAGCGCATCGATAAAGATGTCGATGCCCTTGTTGTGGAACTCATAGCGCCCGCCGATCCCAACGAGCAACGTATCCGGCGCAATCGCCGTGCCGCACATGGCCGTCGCGACCTGAATCAGTTTCGCGCGCGCCGCCTTCCGGATCCCGTTGAAAGCCTCCGCATTCTCCGGCGTGATGCTCTCCTCGAAACCGTTGGGCGTCACGATATCGACCGCCCGGCCGTCAAAGTGTTCGCACTCCCGCGCCGTGATCTCGCTCACCGTCGTGAAGACATCGGCGTTCTGCGCCGATTTGGACTCCAGGCTATGCCGCGCCTTGACGCCCAGCCGCGTCGCCATCTCGTCCCCGTTGTACTCGTCGAAGCGCCCGTAGAGCGGGTAATTGTTGCCGCAGATGCAGCGTCCGACCATGGTCGCATGGGTCGTAAAGACCGTACCGACCGCCGGACAATGCTTCTTTAGATACAGCAAGCCCGCGCCCGTCTGCCACTCGTGGAACTGAGCCACGACCTTGTCGGACGCATAGAGATTGTATTTGTAGAAACTCTCGATCGCGCAGCCCGCGGCATAGCCGAAGAGTGCCGACTCCTTGTAGTCCCAGTTCCCCGTGATCGAGTCCACGCGGAAACTCTCCCAGAGCTGGCCCAGGATGTGGTCCGTCTGGTCGATAAAGCTCTTATAGTCAATCAAGATCGCCGTCGGCCGGCCCGGTACATTCCAGCGGCCGACCCGGACCCGCAGCCCCTCTGCAGCCGCCTGGGCTTTCCAGCCGGCATACAAAGCCGGATCTTCGATGAAGTCCGGATTGGCCTCCACATTCATCCAGACATCCGGTCCGATCAGGATATGGTGCCTTTTCAACTGCGGCTTCAAGTAGAAAGCCTTGGTGGAAACCACCGTATAGATGCCGCCGACCTTGTTGCAAACTTCCCAGCTTACCTCGAACAAATAGTCGGGATTCTTAATCTTAGCGCTCATTTCTCACGGCCATTGCGTCATTCACCCGGATGATGAAGTCGCTCAAAACGTTCATATAATTGATGAAGGCCTCATACGGCGTCTCGTACACGTTGGGATAGCGCCAGCTGGCACCGTCAGAGAAGAACTGGGTGCTCATGTAGTAGAAATTGGCGCTCTGCTGCAAATGACCGAAGTCCGCCCAAAGGACGGGATCATTGAGGATCGAAAGCTTCTCCGTCAGTTCATACAGTTTGTTGAACGCATCCTGTTGGAGTTCGTTGCCCAGATACACGGAAAGATCATTCTCCGCCGTAACCCAGGAAATCGCATCTTCAACCTCGATCGGACCGACGCTCTTATGCCGTTTGACGGCCTCAGCCGGCGTGACAAAAGCCATCGATCCGTCGGAAAGGACCTCCTCGGGCAACGCCCGCATGAAGTCGAAGATCCCGCTCGAAGCCGGATGGAAGACGCCGAAGGACTCATAATCCATGAAGAGGTTGACGATGTCACCCTCCGCGCCCCGCAGCCAGCCGACGTATTTTTGCGCCGTGAGCGGCTGCACGTCCCAGGACGGGTCAGAGAAGCGCACGGCGATATCGTCGCTCAGCGAAGCATTGCGCATCAGCAGGTTCAGCTTAGGCTGTGCCGCGCAGGAATAGACATAATCCGGGTTGCGCCAGCCCAGGATGTGCCGGGCGCCTTCGGTCAGCATATTCTGGAAGCCCATCTCATAGACGGCGGCCCCGATGCTGTCGGAGTAAGTCATCTCCGTGTTGCAGAAAGTCACGGGCTTAACACCGAAGAGCTGGCCCACGAGATCCCGCTGCTTGAGGACCTGGTGCTTGAACTCAGCCTGGGAGGCCACGGAAGCCAGCGAGTGGTAATAGGTCTCACAGACAAACTCCACGCAGCCGGTATCGGCCAGCGCCTTGAAACTGTCGATCACCTCCGGCGCATAGCGCTCAAACATCTCCAGCGTGGTGCCGGAGATCGAGAAGGCGACCTTGAAGGCGCCCTTGTGCTGCTTCAATTGCTCGAGCAACACGGCGTTCATCGGCAGGTAGCAGTCCTGGACTGCCCGGCGGATGATCGTCCGGTTGGCAAAGTCATCATAGTAGTGGGAGTCTTTACCGATATCGAAAAAGCGGTACAGACGGAGCCGGGTCGGCTGATGTACCTGGAAGTACAGGCAAATGCTCTTCTGGTTCATATTAGCGATTCGTAAACTTTTTTCAACTTGG
>JAEEGL016652163.1_pt1 | contig 18379 bp, 21 predicted proteins | sample 9134231 | NCBI WGS metagenome assembly JAEEGL01 (sample SAMN16246548, study PRJNA631951) | gut metagenome | biome: gut microbiome; feature: rumen; material: fiber-attached | host: Bos | place: Iran: Karaj | collected 2018-10 | reverse complement strand
TTCGAGCACGAACTCGCTTGCGCTGTTGACGCTGGTATGCTCGGTTCTATCGATGCTAACCGCGGTGACTACCAGAATGGTTGGGATACTGACCAGTTCCCAATTGACCAGTACGAGCTCGTTCAGGCATGGATGGAAATCATCCGTGGTGGTGGTCTCGGCACAGGTGGTACAAACTTCGATGCTAAGACTCGTCGTAACTCTACTGACCTTGAGGACATCTTTATCGCTCACATCGCTGGTATGGACGCTATGGCTCGCGCTCTTGAGTCTGCAGCTAAGCTTCTTGAGGAATCTCCATACTGCGCTATGAAGAAGGCTCGTTATGCAAGCTTCGATAGCGGTATCGGTAAGGACTTCGAAGATGGCAAACTTACTTTCGAGCAGGTTTACGAGTATGGTAAGAAAGTCGGTGAGCCTAAGCAGACTTCTGGCAAGCAGGAGCTCTACGAGGCTATCGTTGCCATGTATGCATAATCTCTATAAGAGTGAATAAAAGAATGGCGGAAGACCTTTGTGGTTTTCCGCCATTTGTTTTTGTACCATCTTTCTTTAAGGAAGCATTGTTTTCCTTATTGTTTGCCGAAACTGACAGTGACGCTCGCAGGTTTGTCTGCTGGCTGTCCATTGGTTAAACCTGGACGCCAACGTGGCATACCCGTGACAATGTTGAAGGCTGCAGTGTCAAGAGTGCTGCCTGCAGATTTGGTCACTTCTGCTCCGTAGATGTTGCCTTTCTTGTCCACCTTGAAGCTAATGACCACATCGCCCTTTCCGCTTACATCAGAATGGAGAAGCTTCTTTTTCAGATAAGCCTGCAGGAAGACCTCTCCTCCGGGAAATTCGGGGTCTGTGTCGCCCTCCACTTTGGTTCCCGCTTTGGCGATGCTGTCAGCTTTGACACTTTGCAGGATGGCTTCCTTGTTTTTTGAACCGAAACCTGCCATTTGTGCAGCTTTTAGTTTTTCGCTTACTTCTTGTGCGTTGGCTGTGATAGCCACAATGCCCAATGTGAGCATTAGAAAGAACTTGTTCAGTTTCATATTCATCCCTTTTTAGTTTTTTTACGGGGACAAAGGTAGGAATTTATTGGGAATTGGGAAGGGGGGGAAAGGATATATTTGATAGGAAATGAGGATTTTGGGATAGGGAATTTCCACTTTTTCATGAAAAAGTACGTTCGGGATGGCAAAATTATTGACGGGCAATTGTCTATTATCAATTATTTCCGTACCTTTGTGCGCATATTGTACATACATTGTCAAATATAAATTGAAAGATTATGAGACTTGACGGTAGAAGAGAGAGTTCCAACGTGGACGACCGCCGTGGCGGTGGTTTCAGACTCGGTGGCAAGGGTGGTCTTGGCATCGGTATGGCGATAGTGATAGGTCTGATTACTTATTGCGCGACTGGTGACTTGAACCAGGCGTTCCAAGTGGCAAGCAACACGAGCGACGTAACGAGTGTGGTCACTGGACAGAGCACCACATCTGGTGGGGATTACCAACCCACAGCTGAGGAACAGGAACTGGAATCGTTTGCGAAGAAAGTGCTCGCCTCGACCGAGGATGTGTGGACTGAAGAGTTCCAGAAGTTGGGCAAGACATACGAGCCTCCCACATTGGTGTTCTTCAATGGCTCGGTGCAGTCTGGTTGTGGTGGCGCAAGTGCCAGCACGGGACCTTTCTACTGTTCAGCTGACCAGTGTGTCTATATCGACCTGTCGTTCTTTACCAGTATGAAATCATCCTTAGGTGCTGACGGCGACTTTGCCTACGCATACGTGATTGCACATGAAGTGGGACACCACGTGCAATATTTGTTGGGTAATTTAGGTAAAGCGCATGCACAGATGGCAAAGCTTTCGCAGAGTGAAGCTAACAAGGTGAGTGTGCAGATTGAGCTGCAGGCTGACTGCTTCGCAGGGGTGTGGGCATACCATGAGCAGAAGATGTTTGGCTCTCTGGAAGATGGCGACTTGGAAGAAGCCATCAGTACAGCACAAGTCATCGGTGACGACTACTTGCAGAAGAAGGCTCAGGGATATGTGGTGCCTGAGTCGTTCAACCACGGTACAAGCCAGCAGCGCATGAAGTGGTTCAAGCGTGGTTTCAATTCAGGTGACATCGCACAGGGTAACACCTTCGCTTATAGTTATGACAACTTATAATTAAACTTAATACTAAACAATTAAATTCAAAGATTATGGCAAATTTCACGTTAGACATTAGTAGTGCGCTCAGCACCGCATGGGAATATGCAAAGAAATATGGTTTGCTTATCGCAGTGGTTTATCTGTTGGTTGGCATCTTGACAACTGGTTTGCAGTCAATAGGAGGTTCTTCTCTCGGTATGCAGGACTCTCAGGCTATTAGCGAGGCTATCGGTAGAGGTGACTGGGAAAGTGTAGGCAACATAGCACAGGCTTATAGTGGCAGTGTCGGCTCTAATTTCGGCACCATGATAGGAAGCATTCTCGGCACAGTCGTGAGTGTAGGCCTCTACAATCTGGCATTGGGCTTGATGGATGGTCGTTTTAACGAAGTGACCTTCGATGCGTTCAAACTTCCATTCGCAACGTATTTGAAGACATTTGTGGTGAGTTTCATTGTGGGGGTTATAGGTATTGTTGCCATCCTTTGTTGCGTTGTTCCTTTCTTCTTTGTAGCTCCTCGTCTCATCTTGGCACCTGTCTATCAGGTGGAGCATCCAGAAGCCGGTATCTTTGAGTCTATCGGTGCTGCATGGAAAATGACTGCAGACAACACCTTCTCCATGTTGGGTTTGGGTTTCGTAGTTTTTGGTATTTGTATTTTGGGCTTCCTCTGCTGCTGCATTGGTCTTTACTTTGCCCAAGCTATCGAATTGTTTATATTGATTGCTGCTTACAACCAGTTGAAGGGCAATCTGCAATAATCACTAAACATTGACTTAAGTTTGACGGTATCAGAATTAATCAATAAGACCGAAAAGACTGCCTTCTCCTTCGAGGTGTTGCCACCTGTGAAGGGGACAGGTACGTCTACTCTTTTTAGTACCATTGATGCACTGAAAGAGTTTGGTCCCGAATATATCAACATCACAACTCATCGCAGTGAGTACGTGTATGTGGAACAACCTGACGGCACTTATTTGCGTCATTTTGTGCGCCGTCGCCCAGGAACTGTAGCGGTGGCAAGTGCCATCATGCAGAAATATGACATCAAGGTGGTGCCCCATGTGGTGGTGAGCGGAATGACCAAGGAGGATATTGAATATATGTTGCTCGACCTTCAGTTCCTTGGTATCCAGGATATCCTCATCTTGCGTGGTGATAAGGCAAAGGATGAGGCTCGTTTCATGCCGGTGAAGGATGGATACAGTCATGCGACCGAACTGATAGAACAGGTGAACCTCTTCAATCAGGGTAAGTTCATTGATGGCACTCCCATCAAGAGTCCTGGCGCACCTTTCTCCTATGGTGTGGCTGCCTATCCTGAGAAGCATGAGGAAGCACCCAACTTGGAGTTCGACTTGCAAGTGCTCAAAAAAAAGCAGGATATGGGTGCTGACTATGCCGTGACACAGATTTTCTACGATAACGAGAAGTATCTCCGGTTTGTGGAACAAGCTCGTGAAATGGGTGTCACTATTCCTATCATTCCTGGTATCAAACCGATGGCAAAGCTTAGCCAGTTCAATGTGTTGCCTAAGACTTTCCACCTTGATTTACCAGAAGCCCTCTCAAAAGAGATGGAGAAATGCACCACTGACGCAGAGGTGAAGCAATTGGGAATAGAGTGGGGCATCCAGCAGTGTCGCGAACTGATGCAACATCATGTACCAAGCATCCACTTTTACTCGATGGGTGTCACTGATAGTATCCGGGAAATAGCAAAAGAAATCTATTAACCCTCAACTCTAAACTCTCAACTCTAAACTCTCAACTCTCATGACCTTTGACCAAATCATAGCACAAGACACGGTGAAGCAGCGCCTGCTGGATGAACTTCAGCAAGGGAGGGTGCCACATGCTTTGATGCTCTATGGTCCAGAGGGTTGTGGTGCTTTGCCCATTGCTGTGGCATATGCTCAGCGGTTGTTGGGTGGAGGGGTAATGGCAGAGAAGTTGCAGCATCCCGACCTGCATTTCGCATTTCCTATCTACAAAAAGTCTAGTGGTAAGGATACCTATTGTGATGAGTTTCTGAAAGAGTGGCGCGAACAGTTGCTTACTCGTCCTTATTTCGGCATGTCTGAATGGATGGAGATGGTGGGTGCAGAGAATCAGCAGCTTGTGATCTATGCCAACGAGAGTGAAGCAATCTTACGCAAACTCAGTCTGAAAGCTAGTCAGGGAGGCTATAAGGTGATGCTGATCTGGTTGCCGGAGAAGATGAATACGGAATGTGCCAACAAACTCCTCAAACTGTTGGAGGAGCCTCCAGCCCAAACCGTCTTCCTGTTGGTGAGTGAACAGCCTGACAAAGTGTTGCAGACGGTGCGTAGCCGCTCACAGATGGTGGCAGTGCCACGATTGACGGAGCAGGAGGTGAAGCAGGCACTCATAGAACGTTACAATATATTGCCTGCCGAAGCAAAACGCATTGCCCGTTCGTGCAATGGCAACATGGCACAAGCCTTGCGCACCATAACCAGCGATACCGAAGGTGAATATTTCTTCGATTTGTTTGTAGAGTTGATGCGCCTCTCGTATGCACGTAGAGTGAAGGAGATGAAGCAATGGAGTGAGCGTGTGGCAGGCATGGGGCGTGAACGCATCAAGTCTTTTCTTGACTATTGTCAGAAGATGGTGCGTGAGAATTTCATCTACAACTTTGGTCGTCAGTCCGAACTAAACTACATGACGGAGCAGGAGTCGCAATTTGCTGTCAAGTTCGCTCCCTACATCAACGAGCGGAACGTCATCGGCATCATGAATGAACTTTCTCTTGCCCAACGAGACATCGTCCAAAACACCAGTGCCAAAATCGTTTTCTTCGATTTTGCCTTGAAAATGATAGTACTTATAAAAAATAGATAAATGACAGAATTCAAATGTGGACATTGCTGCGGCGACATCAGTGTGAAAGGATGCAGCCGTCATGCAGATAAACTCAATACATACGATTGGCTTGCCGATTTGCCCGATAATGCAGCGGCATGCGATGTGGTGGAAGTACAGTTCAAGCCACCACGTAAAGGCTATTATCTTAATGTGAACAAACTCCCATTGGAGAAAGGCGATGTGGTGGCGGTCGAGGCAAGTCCCGGACACGACATCGGCACGGTCACCATGACGGGGCGTCTGGTACCCTTACAGGTGAAGAAAGCCAATCTCAAACCTAACACGGAGTTGAAGAAAATATACCGAAAGGCACGTCAGACTGACATCGACAAGTGGAACGAAGCCAGGAAACGTGAACACGAAACCATGATTGAGAGCCGTCAGATTGCACTCCATCTGGGCTTGCAGATGAAGATAGGTGATGTGGAGTATCAAGGTGACGGCAACAAGGCAATATTCTATTATATCGCAGATGAACGTGTCGATTTTCGCCAGTTGATTAAGGTGCTGGCAGACCGCTTCCGTGTGCGTATCGAAATGAAACAAATTGGTGCCCGCCAAGAAGCTGGACGCATCGGGGGCATTGGTCCATGTGGACGTGAACTCTGCTGTGCCACATGGATGACCAATTTCTCATCCGTTAGTACGGCTGCCGCACGTTTTCAGGACATCTCCCTCAATCCTCAGAAACTGGCAGGACAGTGCGCTAAACTCAAGTGTTGCATGAATTATGAGGTGGATCAGTATATGGAGTCGCTCAAGAAGTTGCCATCACGTGAAATAACGCTCTTCACACAAGATGATGAGTATTTTTATGTGAAGGCAGACATCCTTGCCCATATGATTACCTATTCCACAGACAAAAGGATGCTCGTGAACGAGAAGACCATCTCCGCACGTCGTGCCTTCGAGGTGATACAGATGAATCGCAACGGACAAAAGCCTGCATCCCTTGACGAGAAAGAAAGACAGGAGGCACCTGTGTCAGTGGATCTCCTTGATCAGGACAATATCAACCGCTTTGACAGTCAGAACAAGAAGCGAAAGAAGAAGAAAAAGCGTGGTGGCAATGGTGGAGGACCGAGGGAATGAACAGAGTCCGTTGTTTGTTGTCCATCGTCATTTTGACGGTGTTCAGCCTTGTCCTACTTACGTCATGTGAGGACAATCTATATTATTCGCTCTATCAAGACATGCCCCGCATGGAATGGGACAGCAATGAACCTTTGGTTTTCAGTATTCCACCTGCTGAAAACACATTGGAAGTGGCAGTTACTTTAGGCGTGCGCACCACCACCAAGTTCCGTTACAAAGACATAGTGGCTCGCGCTGAATTGTTGGATGGAGATTCTGTCATCTCATCTGTTCCCCTGAACATCACCCTCTATCAAGGCGAAGGGGCAACCCGAGAGGGAATCCTCTTGCAAGACAATTATTCTAAACCTCAGTCTTTCCACATGGAGGCACATCACAACTATGCCTTGCGTGTCACCCACCTCATGCGCCTTAATCCTCTGGATGAGGTGCAGAGTGTCGGCATCATTGTGGAACGCTGATGCCTCATTCTCCCCATAAAGGTTCGTCCAGTTCTTGTGAGAGGAAGGGCTTGAGTGTTTGGGCAAATAGCTCAGATAGAGAGGTCATTCGCCCCATTCCCATCACGTAGGGGTTGATATATCGCTTTTTCGACACCACCACCTTGGCTCCCGCATGGTCACCTTTGTGAATATGATGCAACGCCCTGAATCTCTCCCAATCTTTTCGTGCATTTTCGTCTTGATGGAGTAGGGCAATAACCTCACTTTCCGTCTTGTACAGGTCATCCATTTCAAGTGCACCTCTTGAGATGTGCTTGTACAGCAGTTCCGACAACGTTTGCATGGCAAATCTGTCTTCGTCAGCCACGTAAATCTTTGATGTTTCAAGAGCTGCCAAACAAAAAGATTCAGCCTTCTTGACATCGTCAAACATCAGTTCATCTTCTCCTTCCTCGTTTTTCCCTACCACTAAATGACCATACCATTCCATCACCTTTTCTTTCGGTGCAATGCGGTAGTTGACGATGTTTGACAACGTATATTCCAAACGGTCTGCTGATAGTTTGGGCGAGTCATTGTCTGCAATGGGGTATAAATGATAGTCAGACACCTCTTCTAATGAGATGTTCCATTCCTTTAGTCTTTCCATGATTACTGACGACGACTCAATCAATGCCTTAGTTTCCCTCTCCGTCGATTCCTGTTTCAGATGGTCACCATTCAGAAAATCCACCACATGGGCAAATGTTGGGGTGGCAATGTCATGTAGCAGTGCTGCAATAGTCTGTCGTCTGTCTTGAGTGAAATGCCATACAATCAAGGCACATCCCACACTATGTTTATATCTTGAATAGTTGTCTAGCCCCGTGAACATCGGGAACGACGTGTATTCGCATCCGCAGTGCATACCCACATCTTTCAGCCGTTGCATGGCAGGTGCAGCAACTATTGGGTATATGAAGTCAGGTATAGAGGGATAATAGATGTTCCACATAAACTTTTCATTGTTCTTCATCTACAAAGGTACAACTTTTAGTGTAAAGTGAAAACTGTAAAGTGAAAAAACTAAGTTACTATGCTATGAGATACAGTCGGAACGGATACAAATATGGATTTTTCACTATTCACTATTCACTATTCACTTTTTTATTCTTTCATTTTCTCATTTTTTTCTAACTTTGCATCTTATGAAACGACTTCATCCCATCATGTTGGCTGGTACGGGTAGTGACGTGGGCAAGAGTGTCCTTGCCACAGCCTTGTGCCGTATCTTTTTGCAAGATGGCTATCATCCCGCTCCCTTCAAGGCGCAGAATATGGCATTGAACTCCTACGCCACCCCCGAAGGTCTGGAGATTGGCCGTGCCCAAGCTGTACAGGCAGAGGCTGCGGGCATCCCCTGTCACACCGACATGAACCCACTCCTCTTGAAGCCTCAAAGCGACCACACCAGTCAAGTGGTGCTCCATGGCATCCCCATCGGCAACCGCGATGCCTACGACTTCTGGCGAAAATCCCCGTCCAACCCCACTCACCCCATTCCCTCCACTCAGCCCATAGACTTCCGCCAAGAAGTCTGTACTGCCTTTGACCGCCTCTCCCAACACTACAACCCCATTGTCATGGAAGGAGCTGGCTCTATCTCCGAAATCAACCTTCGCGACCATGACCTTGTCAACATGCCGATGGCGCGCCATGCCAATGCCGATGTCATCTTGGTGGGCGACATTGACCGTGGCGGTGTCTTCGCCTCTGTCTATGGCAGCATCGCCCTTCAGACTCCCGAAGACCGAAAACTCATCAAGGGCATCATCATCAATAAGTTCCGTGGTGACCTACGCCTTTTTGAAGACGGAAGGAAAATGCTGGAGGAACTATGTGGTATCCCTGTCTTAGGTGTGGTTCCCTACTATAAAGACATCCACATCGAGGAGGAGGACAGCGTGGCTTTGGGAAGAAAGGCTGGAATTCAACTCTCAACTCTCAACTCTCAACTCTCAACAGTCTCCGTTGCAGTGGTGCTCCTCCGCCATCTCTCCAACTTCACCGACTTCAATGTGCTGGAACGTGACCCACGGGTGCATCTTTTTTACACCAACAATACCGATGACCTTCTCAAAAGCGACATCATCCTTATCCCGGGAAGTAAATCCACCATCAGTGACCTCTACGAACTGCGCCGCAATGGAGTGGCACAAGCCATCATCCGTGCGCATCGTCAAGGTGCAACTGTCATGGGTATCTGTGGCGGTTATCAGATGATGGGCATGGAGGTATGTGATCCCCAGCATGTGGAGGGTGATATTGACTGTTTGCCTGGACTTGGACTTTTGCCCACCACAACGACCATGTCGGGAGAAAAGGTGACACGTCAAGTGACTTGCGAGTATGGCAGTGGCTATGAGATACACATGGGCGAGACCCGCCCACTCAATGCTGCTTCTTCCCCGCTCTTGCATCTGGATGACGGCACAGAAGATGGCTATTTCGTGGATGACCACTGCATGGGCACCTACGTACATGGCATCCTCGATAACCCTCCCTTCATCGAGAGACTGCTCGCACCTTTCAAGGACAAGCTGGCACAAACAGCCCAAACCTTTGATTACACAGCCTTCAAGGAAGATCAGTATGATAAACTGGCTGCCCATGTGCGCCAGCATCTGAATATGGATTTACTCTATCAAATATTGAGCGACAATGATTAAAGGTCATGGCAACGATATTTATTGTTATCCTGAGTGTATTAAAATGGATTTCTCATCCAACATCTGCCCTCATGTCAGTCATCATGCCTTAATGACTCATTTGGCTGCTTGCGGTGAGAAACTTCTGACTCACTACCCGGAACCAGAGGCATGGTCGCTGGAAAAGATGTTGGCAGAGCGGCTGAAAATATCTCCACGAAGCGTGATTGTCACAAACGGAGCAACCGAAGCAATTTATCTGATTGCTCGAACTTTTGGCTATAGCCCTGTCATCCCCACTCCTGCATTCCAAGAATACGAAGATGCTTATGCTCACGTTTCACCGTCACATCCCGAGCAGACAATTCTTTGGTTGTGTAATCCCAATAATCCTACGGGAAAAGTATATGAGCAGGAATCAATTGAAAAGTTTTGCCATCAGTATGATTTTGTCGTCATCGACCAGTCTTATGAACACTATACAGAGAAGTTCGTCATACCTCCTCGAAGAATGAAGATGATGAATGTCATACAATTGCATTCCATGACCAAGACATACGCTGTGCCGGGCTTACGATTAGGGTATATTACAGCCCCAGTCCAATTGGCAAATTGTATCCGACGCTATATGCATCCTTGGTCGGTCAATGCCTTTGCCATTGAGGCAGGTAAGTTTCTTCTAACCCATGATGATGAATTGCGTGTGCGTCCTGACTTTAAGGAGGTTCAACGTCTATGGAAAGCCTTGGATTCCATCTCTGAATTGGAACTATTGCCCACCGATACGAACTTCATGCTTTGTCGCATCAAATCTGACGCTACTGCTGCAGAACTCAAAGCCTACTTGGTCAAGGAACATGGCATCCTTATCCGCGATGCCTCCAACTTCTGTGACCTCACTCGCCATCATTTCCGCATTGCCACCCAATCGCCCGAAGAGAATGACGTACTGGTGGATGCCGTCACTCAATTCCTCCAGCAACGATGATAGTGCAAACCTGCATATTGCCCTTGCTGATAGGTTGGATTCTTGACCTCATTCTTGGCGACCCACAGTGGATGCCCCATCCTGTCGTGTGGTTCGGCAAAATGATCTCTTTGGGTGAAAAACATTTTAACAAAGGCACCCACCGCAAACTGAAAGGTGTCCTTCTGACATTGTTTCTCGTCGCCTTCGTCTTTGTTGCCACGTGGACACTCCTTTATTGTGTGACCCTTTTGCCATTTTCACTTTTTCATTTTCTCATTCTCTCATTTTTTCATTCTCTTATTATTTTCTACTGCTTAGCTGGCACCACCCTGATTCGTGAAGTGCGTCAGACTTTCCTTGCTGTCGACCGCTCCCTTGAGGAAGGTCGTAAGCAAGTAGCTCGCATCGTGGGACGGGATACCTCCGATCTTTCTGCCCAGGAAATACGAACGGCAGCCCTCGAAACCCTTGCCGAGAACCTCAGCGATGGCGTCATCGCCCCTCTCTTTTGGCTTACCATTGGTGGAGTGCCTGGAATGCTTGCTTACAAGATGGTCAACACCCTCGATTCCATGATAGGCTACAAAACAGACCGCTACAAAGACTTTGGCTGCTTTGCTGCCCGTCTTGACGATGTGGTAAACTACATCCCTGCCCGTATCACCGCTTTCCTCATGATTTTCCCACGTTTGGTGACCATCAACCCTCATGGCAGCAGCAAATTTTTCACTTTTCACTTTTCACTTTTCACTTTTGTCCAGAACAACGGGTCAAAGCATGCCTCTCCCAATAGCGGCTATCCCGAAGCTGCCCTTGCAGGCATCCTCAACTGTCGTTTTGGAGGGCCCCACACCTACTTCGGTCAACTCTTCGACAAACCCTACATCGGCGAGAATGACCGTCCCCTTACAACCGATGACATGCGCACCGCCATCCGCGTCAACCGCACCGCTGAGTGCCTCGCCATCCTCCTCCTTATTCTCATTTTCTCATTCTTTCATTTTTTCATTTGTCAAATATGAAACGTATCATCCTCATCACTGGTGGCCAACGTTCTGGCAAAAGCCAATACGCAGAACGCCTTGCCCTGTCCCTCTCTCCTAACCCCGTCTATGTGGCTACCGCCCATATCTGGGACGATGAGTTTCGTCAGCGCGTCCTCAAGCACCAAGAGCGCCGCGGTCCCGAATGGACTAACATCGAAGAAGAGAAATACCTCTCTCGCCACGACCTCACAGGACGTGTCGTTGTCATTGACTGCATCACTCTCTGGTGTACCAATTTCTTTACACCTGTTGATCCCCAATCTTCAACTCCCAACTGTCCACTGTCCACTGTCCTCACTGCTCTCAAAAACGAATTTGACCGCTTCACCGACCAGGACGCTACTTTCATTTTCGTCACCAACGAAATTGGCTCTGGTGGTGTGAGTGACAATGCCGTCCAACGCCGCTTTACAGACCTTCAAGGTTGGATGAACCAATATGTAGCCCAACATGCTGATGAGGTCATCCTCATGGTCTGCGGCATCCCCCTTCCCATTAAACCCATGTTCTCCCCATTAAACCCATCTCCTCTCAACTCTCAACTCTTAACTCTTAACTCTTAACTCCTCATTCCTAACTCCCCATGCTCCCAATCTTCCACATCACCCCTCCTGACGAAACCCTTCGTCCCCTCATCCAAGATAAGATAGACAATCTTAATAAGCCCAAAGGCTCGCTGGGTCGTCTTGAGACACTTGCCATGCAGATATGCCTTGCTCAACAAACCTTAACTCCCTCTCTCACTCATCCTTGCCACTTCCTTCTTGGTGGTGACCATGGCATCGAACGGGAAGGGGTTAGTGTTTCTCCACGCGAAGTGACATGGCAACAGATGATCAACTTCACCAAGGGTGGGGGAGGTGTGAACATGTTCTGCCGTCAACACGGATTCCGTCTCCGCATCGTTGATGTGGGTGTTGACCATGACCTCTCCCAAGTGCCTGGCATCCTCCATCACAAGATTGCCCCCGGCACTCGCAATTTCCTCCACGAGCCTGCCATGACCGAAGAGGAATACACTCGCACCTTCACTGTAGGCATCAATTTGGTCAATGCTGCCCATTCCGAAGGTTCAAACCTTCTCTGCCTTGGTGAGATGGGTATTGCAAACACCTCTCCATCTTCCATCTGGATGAGCCTCTTCTGTAACATACCTCTTGATGAGTGCATCGGTGCAGGGGCTGGTCTCAATGCCCCCGGCATCTCCCACAAACGGCACATCCTCCACCAAGCCCTGGACCACTTCCTCTCAACTGCCAACTCTCAACTGCCAACTCTCAACTCTCAACTCTCAACTGACTACGTCATTCGCTACTTCGGAGGCTTCGAGATGGTCGCAGCCGTATCAGCCATGCTTCGTGCAGCTGAACTTGGCATGCTCATACTGGTAGATGGCTTCATCATGACAGCGTGTGCCTTGGCTGCCTGCCGCCTTTATCCCGAAGCTCAAGCGTACATGATTTTTGGGCATTGTGGTGATGAGAGCGGTCATCGTCGCATGCTCGACGCCCTCGGTGCAGAACCTCTCCTTAACCTCGGTATGCGTCTGGGTGAAGGAACTGGCGCACTCTGTGCCTTCCCCATTGTCGATTCTGCTGTTCGCATGATGAACGAGATGAACAATTTTGACAACGCCCAAATCACCAAATATTTTTAACAAGTAAGAATCTAAATGGTAAATGATATGTTGGCTAATATCTTGGCATCTTTCATCTTTTTCACCCGTCTTCCTTTCTGGCGACTCTATCAACCCCCCAAGGAAGCCTATGCCACTGTTGTTGAACACTGGCCACTCACAGGTTGGTTCACCGGAGGCATCATGGCAGCCACCCTTTTCGGGGCTTGTCATATTCTGCCATATCCCGTAGCAGTAATTCTTGCCATCATTGTACGTCTGTTCCTGACGGGTGCTTTGCATGAAGACGGACTTGCCGACTTCTTTGATGGTTTTGGTGGCGGCACAGACCGCCAACGCATCCTGACCATTATGAAGGATTCCCACATTGGCACCTATGGCGTTCTTGCCCTCATCTTTTATTTTCTTTTGCTGTGGGGCATCCTTGTTTCATTGCCTCCCATGACTGCCGTCTTCGCCATCCTTGCAGCTGACCCTTTGGCGAAGATGTTCTCTGCGCAGATTGTCAATTTCATGCCCTATGCACGTCGTGAAGAGGAAGCTAAAAACAAGATCGTCTATCGTCCCATCTCCCTTCTATCCACCATAAGCCTTGCCCTTCAGGGACTACTTCCTTCTCTGCCTCTTATTCTTTTCACTGACACGACATGGTGGCTTGCCGTCATTGCTCCTATCCTCACCGCCGCCTTTCTCTTTCTTCTCATCTGGCGAAAACTTCAAGGCTACACGGGTGATTGCTGTGGCGCCATTTGTCTCCTCGCAGAACTATCGTTCTATTTCGTACTTTTATTACTTGCCGGTTGTCAATAAGAGAATCATGGGTGTAAAGAAGCAAACACGCAGTGTCTAGATGGACACTGCGTGTTTGCTTCTTGTTATTGGGGGAAATGTTGATCTTTCTATTTCAGTACGGCTTTCACATTGGTCACCATATTCTTGTGCTGCTCATCGGGTTCTGTGAGCTTGGAGGTGAGGGCGATGTTTCCAGCCTTGGTCTTGGTAGAGAAAGAACCAGAATAGAGGATGATACTGTTATTATACAAGGTGGCTTCCACGAATACCTTATATGTGCCCTGAGGAACGGCTTTACCTTGCTGGTCAGTGAAATCCCATGTGAAAGTCTGAACACCGCTTGCTTGTGGTGTGGCTCCCGTGACCGCATCCAGCTGCTGATCGGTCTTTTCACTGGCTTTAGATGCCTTTACCCATGTGGGCACACAAGTTGGGCGAAGGACATAGCCACGTTGTGGTTGAGCATTGCCTCGGGCGCGTGCCTTGGTCGTGAACGAAGTGACGAAGAGCGTCTTTACGACATTCCCTTTGTCGTTTTCAATCCATACGGCATACTGATTAGAGCCAGGACCAGCCTGTTTCTGGTAATTGAAGGAGACTTCAAGGCTCTTGCCTTTTTTGCTTTGCCCCATTGCAGGAATTACCAGTAACATCACTGTGAGAAGGATGGCGACAATTTTTGTTTGTCTCATGATTGTCATTGTTTTTGTTGTGTTTGAAAATAATGATGATAAAATATCGGTAAAAACCTTTATTCTCCCATGATGGTTACGACCAGTTTTCTTGCACCACCATAGTTTCTGTATTCACAAAAGTAAATTCCCTGCCAGGTTCCCATATTCAGATGTCCATTGGTGATGGGGATGGTGAGGCTGACACCACTGAGTGTCGATTTTGCATGGGCAGGCATGTCATCGGAACCCTCCAACGTGTGTTCATAATAAGGTTGGTTCTCAGGGACTAAACGGTTGAAGATGGTTTCCATGTCAACTCTCACATCAGGGTCACAGTTTTCGTTGATGCTCAGTCCACAACTCGTATGTTTCGTGAAGATATTGATGATACCTGTTTTGGGCAATTGGGGCAACTGACCCATGATCTCACTTGTCACGAGATGAAAGCCTCTTGATTTTGGCTTAAGTGTTATTTCTACTTGCTGTACCATGTTCTAAAAATCCATCGTCAAACTTGGCGCCAGTTTGTTCGGTCTTCCTTCGTTGCCCTCCAACCAGCCGAGCATTGCACCCTGAGTAGTTGTCTTAGACACTTAGTCTAATACTCCTCCTCGTCCCACAAGAAGTCTTCTTTGGATGGGTAGTCAGGCCAAATTTCCTCAATGGATTCATAGATATCACCTTCATCCTCAATCTCTTCGAGATTCTCTATCACCTCAAGTGGCGCACCGGAACGGGTGGCATAGTCAATCAGTTCTTCCTTGGTTGCTGGCCAAGGAGCGTCTTCCAGTTTAGATGCTAATTCAAGTGTCCAATACATGATATTTGGTTGTTAAGTTTTTTTAGTTTAGATAATTTTGGCGTGCAAAGATAGTACAAATGGATATAATTTCAAAATAAATGCACAATTATTTTCGTAAATTAATTTCAGGATGTTTTTCGTCCGCATTCAGCTTACGTGCCAATACGAAAAGGTAGTCACTGAGACGGTTGACATAGGAAATAACATGGGTGTCAATTTCTGCACCTTCTTCGGCGAGGGCAAGAATGCGGCGTTCTGCACGTCGGCAAACCGTACGGCACACATGTGCGACAGCTGCGGCTTTGCATCCTCCTGGGAGAATGAAACAACGGAAGGGGGGAAGTGTGGCGTTGATGGAGTCAATTTCTTGTTCGATACCAGTCACCATCTCATCTGTCACGATGGGATGGTTTGTCCTCTGGCGAGTGGGGGCATGGGATGGCTCGTTATCAGTGGCGAGATAAGCGCCCACAATGAAAAGTTGGTTCTGAATGTCAGTGAGGAACTGGATATCATGGTCACAGGTACATTCGGTGACAAGCAGTCCGATATGGGAGCAGAGTTCGTCAATGGTGCCATAAGATTCGAGACGTGCACAAGTCTTGCTGACTCGCTGTCCACTTGCGAGGGATGTTTTCCCCTGATCGCCTGTTCGTGTGTAGATTTTCATAGGGAGAATGAAATTTTAGAGAAGGTAATTTTGTTTGATGCGTTTTTTGTCGAAAATCACCATGCCCCGTTTCCTCATGTCGAAGGTGATGATGGCGCGTGGGTCGTTGACGATGAGGTCCCACAGGTCGGCATTCTCATCGTGGATGTGTTCGACGATGAGGATGGTGTCGGGGGTGGCAGATAGAATCTCGTCTCGACAGAGCGCGTCACTGCATTCCGGCTTGTCGTCAATGACGATGATGGGGTGTCCTTTAAAGTGGTTGCGAATACGGTAGAGCTGTTGTTGCATCGGTGTGGTGAGGTGCTGCTCTTCGTAGGCATAATAAGGTATGGGCTCAAACAGCACATCACGGACGAGTTCGTATGCCCAGGGGGACTGAATGCCAAACCCGCGTCGATGAATGGCACGTGGCAAGGAGGTGAGGAGAAGATGGATAGTGCGTCGCAGGTTCATTCTCTAGGCAGTGATTTCCTGCAATTGCTCTTGCATGATATCTTCATCTTCTTCTTGTTCTATGTGGTTGGGAACGGTGAAGACGAATCGTGCACCGTCCGTATAGAGCATGTCAAGTTGAATGTCACCACCCAATGCACGGGCGATGAGGCGACCCACATAGAGTCCCAATCCGAGTCCGGGACTATAGTGGTCGAGTTTCTCGAAGTGCTCGAAGATGACGTCTGCTTTTTCTGGTGGTATTCCAGTACCCGTGTCCGTCACCACGAACTGTATGCAGTCCTCTCCTCGTGAGGTGTTGATGGTGATTCTGCCGCTTGTGGTGTTCTTGCAGGCATTGGAAAGGAGGTTCTGAATCACCTGACCGATGCGCCTCTTGTCGGAATAGAGCGTCAGGTGGTTTTCAGAAGGCTCATAGATAAGTTCCACGCCTTGCGGAACCATGTCTCTGTTGTGTTCGATATATTCGTTGCAGAGTTCGTCAATGTCCATATCTTCAAACTGGAAGTTGAAGGTGCCGACCTCCATGTTGCTCACGTCGATGATGTCATCTAGTGTGGAGAGCAGTTGGTTGTTACTTTCCTGTATGTAGCCATTATAAAGGGAACGCTCTTCATCGGAGAGGTCATTCGACATCAATTGGGCAAATCCCATGATAGCATTCAATGGCGTACGGATTTCGTGACGCATGTTCTGAATGAACACCGTCTTGATGCGGTCTGCGATGGCTGCTTGGTCAAGCGCCTTCTGCAGTTGGTTGGCACGCCTGCGTTCTTCTGCAGCTTGGTTTTGTTTCCACCCGAGGAAAAAGGCAACCAGCAATGCCAGAGCCAGCAGCGTGAAAGTGATGATGAGCGAGTTGCGCTTCATCTTGCTGTTCTCAGCGAGGAAGGCTTTGTGTGCCCTGTAAGATGAGTTGATGAGCGGGAAATATTTCGACACATCTAAGGCGAGTCTTCTGGAGGGGTAGGTGTTGGCGTCCTCCATCGTACACATCAAGTACGTGTAGGCGCGGTCAATGTCGCCTTCTTCATAAAGAGCATGAACTAGATAAGGCAATGCCTCGTACGTGGTGTTGCCGTTCATGAGGTTGTTGACGGCAATGTTGGCGAGATAATAGATGTATTCTGGACGGTTGTTCAGCAGTTTGTGGGCATTGGCCATGGTCATGCACATTTGGTTGCGGTCTTCCCCTTGAGTCTTTGGAAATCTCTCTGCCAACGTCATGGTGGCTTTCTCGGGGTGACCTAGATAGACCTCCTTGCTGGCAGTCATGAGGTCTTTCTTGCTGCTTTCTGGCAACAACTCAATAATGTTGTCATAATAGGTGATCATCTGTTTCTCCTCATCCTGCACAATGCTGATGTCTGCCATGTATTCAGAAATCTTCTCATAGTTGTTTCTGCATGTGAGGTAGTAGTGCAGTCGCTCATCCTTCGACAGCTCCGAAGGATTGATGCTGGCAGTGAGATTGTCTGCTTTGTAATAAAGTCCCATGATTCCGTAGGTCCTCGCTGCGTTCAGCTTCACCCACGCTTGCAGGTTCTTGTCCTTTTGGTATTCTTCTGTCCTTTGGATACGTTGCAAGGTCTGCAATGCTTTTCTTCCGTCATAGTTAGACAGAGCTTCATATAATTCCTGGCATTTTTCCACATATTGGTTAATGTGGCATGAATTGGTCACTTGCTCCAAACTATCAGCATGCTGTTGTTGCAGGTTCTGATACGTCTTTTTGTTGGCAATGACGCTGTCAAGTTTAGTAAGTACCTCCTCTATTTCCTGCTTGCTGTGATTGATGTCTTGAGCAGAGCTAAATAGAGTGAAGTTCAACAATAGGCATAATATGATATTACGGGTAATCCGCATAACATAATTTTTAATGTAGTAGGTTAATTTGAATAGGTTTTTTCTCTCACTATCGTGAATTGACGTGGCAAATGTAGGGAATTGTTTGATAAAAACCCAAGAAAAATCTGTTTTTTTCTCTTGCCTTCGGTAAAATAATCATTTTTAAGGATGCTTTTCCTGCTTTTTGTACTAACTTTGCACTCAAATTGC
>JAEEGL012900967.1_pt1 | contig 18379 bp, 12 predicted proteins | sample 9134231 | NCBI WGS metagenome assembly JAEEGL01 (sample SAMN16246548, study PRJNA631951) | gut metagenome | biome: gut microbiome; feature: rumen; material: fiber-attached | host: Bos | place: Iran: Karaj | collected 2018-10 | reverse complement strand
GGCCTACACGTCGACCGGCACCGTTATGGAGGCCTATTACGAGCTCACTATGAAGACCAAGCGCGCCACCGATCCCACGGCCGCAGAGATGCTTGACACCGTCAAGGGATCGATCCGCTACTATATCACCGACCTGTTCTCCGCGGACGTCGGCTCGTTCGCGAACTCGGCATACAACATCTCCGTGACCCAGGCCTGGAAGGCACTGTCGGTCAAGATCCCCAGAGACCTTGAGCGTCTTCAGGACAAGATCAAGGCCATAGAGGACTGAGCGCTGCGGCGGCGCGGACTTCGAGCCCGCGCGTGCCGCGAGTTATGATCGGATCCAAAAAACACTATAAATGACAATCAGTCAGCGGAAAGGAAGCAAAATGAAACTCTCGTCAAGAATCATCAGCCTGCTGCTTGCGATCCTTACGGCCGCGTCGCTCTTCGCGATGACTGCCTGCGGCGACTCGGGCAAGCAGGACGAAACGACGGTCGCTGTCAACTCCGGAGACAATGCAGACGAATCGACCGGAGAGACCGGCCCCGTATTCCCCGTGGCCGACTACGGCGGAGCCGAGTTCGGAGTATACATCCGCAACTCCACAGCCACCCACTATCCCAGCAGATACATCTTCTGCCCTGAGAACGCGACCGACCTCGTCAACGAGCAGGCGGCCATCCGGAACGCCATCGTCGAGGAGAAGTACAACATCAAGTTCAAGATCATCGAGACCGAGAACCCCAACACCACTATGAAGACCGACAACGCCGGCGGCTACATCCCTTACGCCGTCGTGCTTGATCAGCGCCACAAGCTCAGGACCGCCGCGTACGACGGAGTCCTCCGCAACTTCCACGAGCTGGATATCGACTACACGACTTCCTGGTGGGACGCCAACGCGGCAAAAGAGTACTCCTATAAGGGCAAGCTCTTCATCATGCCTAACGACGCCTCCGTCAGCAACATCTCCGCGGCCCGCTTCATGTTCTTCAACAAGGCCGTGCTCGAGGACTTCAATCTGACCTCGCCTTATGAGTACGTCGCCCAGAACAACTGGACTATTGACACCTTCTTCACCATGGTCAAGAGCGTATCCGCCCCCGGTCCCGAAGGCCAGATCGGCGTGTACGGCCTTGCCAACGAGAGCGGCAACGTCCGCAACTTCATGCTGACCAGCATCGGTGTGTTCAGCGTCGAGCTCGACGACGAGCAGAATCTGATCTGCAAGATCGCCACCGACTACGCCGAGCGCACCCAGGACTTCTTCGACAAGCTCAGGGTCGTCGTCGACGACTCCAACGTGTGCATCGACTTCGAGACCGCCGACAAGCTCGACGCCGCCAACGCCTCGAAGTACCCCGACAAGTACTACCACACGAGAGCTCTGTTCTCCCAGGGCCACTTCCTCTTCACTCAGACCAGCATGGGCGGCACCTCCCACTTCGAAGAGATGGAGAAGGGCTTCGGCCTGGTCATGAACCCGAAGTACAACTCCGACCAGGAGAACTACTACCACAAGATCGACCCGAGCGCGGTCATCTGGGCTCTGCCTAAGGATCCGGCCGCCGATCTCACCATGGTCGCCAACGTCTTTGATTTCTGGGCCTACACCTCCAGCAGCACCGTCATGGAGGCCTTCTACGAGCTCACCATGAAGACCAAGCGCGCCAGCGATCCTACCGCGGCCGAGATGCTTGACACCGTCAAGGCGACTATCAAGTACTACATCACCGACATCTTCTCGGCAAGCGTCAACGATTACATCAGCGCGGCCTACGGCTCCTCCGTCATCAAGGCCTGGAGGACATATTCCACCAAGCTCCCGAAGAGCCTCCTCGAGGTCCAGCAGGCCATAGAAGCCATCGAATGATCCGCACCGGCAGGCACCGGCTCTTCGGCACAGGCCGGACCTGCGGACGGCATTTTGCGCGCCCGGGTCGATAACGGTCCGGGCGCTGTAAAACTCCCCGGCGACCGCATACGGAAACAGCGCGCCCTGACAAATGAATAGGAAACGACGGACCATACGGAAAGGAAGACCGAAATGACAAACGCCCGAAGACTCTTATGCCTTGTGCTGGCGATCCTGACGATCTTATCCGTTCTGACAGCCGTCTCGTGCGGAGACGGGACTGAAGAAGGCGGTTCCACGACAGCGCTGCGGATCGACGACCGGCCCGACGAAAGCGGCGAGGAGGACACGGCGCCGAAGTTCGCTGAAGCGGACTACGGCGGAGAGCCTTTCACCGTTTACATGAGGACTGCGAGCCTTACACACTACCCCGGCATGTACATCTTCTCGCCTGAGAACGCGACCGACCTCGTCAACGAGCAGGCGGCCGTACGAAACAACATTGTCGAGGAAAGGTACGACATCGAGTTCAAGTTCATAGAGGCCGAGCAGCCGAGAAAGACGATCAGCAACGACATGGCCGGCGGCGAGGTTCCTTACGACGTCGTGCTCGATCAGCGCTTCGGCCTCGGTTCACTCGCTTACAACGGACTGCTGCTCAATCTAAAGAACCTGGACATCAACTACGACGCGTCCTGGTGGGACGCCAACGCTGCCGCTGAGTACACCTACGGCGGCATGCTGTTCATAATGCCCAACGACGTCTCCGTCAGCAACATCTCCGGCTGTCGGTTCATGTGGTTCAATAAGGAGGTCCTTGAGGACTTTAGTCTGACCTCTCCGTACGAATACGTCGATCAGAACCAGTGGACCATAGACACCTTCTTCCAGATGGTCAGGAGCGTTTCGGCTCCCGGACCCGCGGGGCAGATAGGCGTCTACGGGCTGGCCAACGAGCAGACCAACCTGCGCAACTTCATGCTGACCGGCATCGGCTCGTTCAACGTCGAGTACGACTCGGACAACAACATCGTCTGCAAGATCGGCACGGACTACGCCGAAAAGACCCAGGACTTCTTCGACAAGTTCAAGGCGGTCGTCAACGACTCCAACATATGCATCGACTTCGACACCGCTCGCAGCCTCGACTCCGGCAACAGATCCAAGTATCCGGACGAGTTCTTCCACACGAGGGTGCTGTTCTCGCAGGGACACTTCCTGTTCGTTCAGACGAGCATGGGCGGATCGCTGCACTTCGAGGAGATGGAGAAGGGCTTCGGCCTTGTCATGAACCCGAAGTACAATTCCGATCAGGAGAAGTACTACCACAAGATCGACACGAACGCGATCATCTGGACCGTGCCTAAGGTCCCCGGAGCGGACCTCGACAGGATAACCAACGTCATGGACTTCTGGGCGTACACCTCGAGCCACACGGTCATGGAGGCCTATTACGAGCTCACCATGAAGACCAAGCGCGCCAGCGATCCCGTCACGGCCAGCATGCTTGACATCATCAAGGATTCCATCAAGTACTACATCACAGACATCTTCTCGGCCGACATAAGCAAGTTCATCAACGCCTCCTACAACGGCTCGGTGTCATCGGCCTGGAAGAGCTATTCGAAATCACTGCCGAGGGACCTGCAGAAGGTCCGCGACCAGATACTGGCCATAGACGCAGAATGAGCATCGGCCCGTAACGGCCGGCACATAAAGGGGCTGTAAAAAAAGTCCCGAAAAAAAGAAGATACCCGGAAGGCGAAACTTCCGGGTGTTTTTCTTTGAAAAATAAGACGGCTGGATAACTATTTATTCTGCACTTTTTCACCATTTGTGTTGACAAATCCTAAAAGAAAAGCACTCAAGCGCTAATCTAACGATCATCGCTTGAGTGCTTCTGTTTTTTAGGACTTTTTTACAGCCCCTTTATTCGGATCGGACCGCGATTATTTGATCACGGCGCCGGTGCCGGCTATGGCCTTGACGGCCGCGGCATCGTCGGCGTTTGCGGTGTTGAACGTGCCGCCTTCGATCACGACGCCGCCCGCGATGTTGCTGGCGGAGAGCATGTGTCCGGAGGTGTTGGTGAAGGTTCCGCCCTTAACGGTGATGACGGAGCCGGCATCCTCGGCGGTTGCCGCGTAGGAGGAGAGGAGCAGGTCGGAAGAACCGTTGACGAATGTGCCATCGGTGATCACGACGTTGGTGTTCTTGCTGGAGCAGTTGAAGAAGGTCATGGGGCAGCCGGCCTTGATTTCGAACGTGCCGCCCGAGATGGTCAGGTTGACGCCGCCGCCGGTGCCGAACTGGAAGGCGGGATCATAGGTGTAGGAGGAGGGATCGGCGACGCCGAGCGTGAAGGTGCCGCCCGAGATGGTGAAGTTCCTGAGCGCGTCGGCGGAGGCACTGCCGTTGTTGTAGAGGATACGGCCGCAGGAGGATTCCCATACGCCGCCCTCAATGGTGAGGGTCTGACCGGCGCCGTTGCAGCGGATGAGGGCGCGCTTGGTCCCGGTCACGCCGTTGCGGGAGAAGGTGCCGTCCTTGACGATGAGCTTACCGGTGCCGTTGAGGCAGATGAGGTTGGACTGGGGAGCCGCGTTGTCGAGCGAGATCGCGTATGAGCCGCTGTTGATGACTATGGTGCCCTCGGAGTCGATGTTGAGACCGTCGCCCCAGTAGGCTACGATGTCGACGTCGGTGAGGTTGACGGTGCCCTCGGCGCCGACGGAGAAGGCGGCGCAGCCGAGCTGGCCGTTGGAGACGCCCATGAGTTCTTCCTTATAGTCGATCTTCAGGTTGACGACGTCTATGGTGCAGTACTCGACCTGGATGAAGCCTTCGATGGTGTCGATCTGGGCGGTGATCTTATGGCCGTTGCCGTTGATGGACCACTGGCCTTCGGAGGTGGTGTAGAGATGCTCGTTGGTGGTGAAGTCCTTGGTGATGTTAATGGTCTCACCGGCTTTTACGACCGTGAAGGCGTCGGCAAGGGTGCCGTAGAAGTCGCTTCCGATGGAGCAGACGGCGTCAGCCTCGGGGACGGTGGCCGGGCCAGCGGGAGCCTCGGTAGTTACGTCGGCGGGATCGGTTGCGGAGGTGGCGTCGCCGGACGTGGCATCGGCCGCGGGAGCGGAGGAGCCTTCGGGCTCGCCGGTCGACTGAGGAGTGGCCTGAGTCGAGATCGGGGTGGTCTCGTCGCCGCCCTTACCGGTGCAGGCGACGCAGAAGATGCAGAGCACGGCCGCCAAGGCCAGACAAAGCAGTTTTTTCATCGTTCTTTCCTTTCTTTTTGGTCAAGAATAATAGTTTTTCATATCTTTTTGCTTTTTGTGAGGCAATTATAGCACAAAGGGCCGTCCGTGTCAATTAAAAAATGCGCGGAGCATATCGGGCGGCGCGCGCAGGGGCCGTCATCTGCGGGTCCAGGTGGACGGGATGAGCGTGATGAGGATGGGGTATATCTCGAGCCTGCCGGCAAGCATGCCGAGCGAGAGAAGAAGCTTCGAGAATACCGAATACGCGGAGTAGGACGATGTCGGGCCGATGCCTCCGAAGCCCGGGCCGATGTTGTTGAAGCAGGCGACGGAAGCGGAGAAGTTCTCCTCGAAGCCGGCCGAGGGATCGAGGCAGAGCAGAAGGAAAATGCCCAGCAGACAGGCCGCGTAGACGGCAAGATAGTTGCTGATACTGGAGATCGTGGCCTCCTCCACGGGCTTTCCCTCGAAAGTCACGGTGCTGACGGAGCGGGGATGGAGGAGCTTGCGGATCTCGCGCCTCATGGCCTTGAACAGGATGATGACGCGGGAGAGCTTGAAGCCGCCGGCCGTGGAGCCCGCGCAGGCCCCGAAGAACATAAGCACCATAAGTATGCCGCGCGAGAGGCCCGGCCAGGCGTTGAAGTCGGCGGTGGAGAAGCCCGTGGTGGACATGATGGACGCCGACTGGAAGGCGGCCAGCCTGAACGCCTCGCCCGGCGAGGAGCAGGTGCCGAGGATGTTGACCGTGATGACGCAGGTCACCGTGGCCAGTATGAGAAGGTAGACCCTCAGCTCGAAGCTGCTGACGGCCGACCTGAACTGCCTGACAAGTATCAGGTAGTACAGGTTGAAGTTGACGCCGAAAAGGGTCATGAAGACGGTAACGACCCACTGGATGTACGGGCTGTAGCCGCCTATGCTGGAATTCGTTATCGCGAAGCCTCCGGTGCCGGCTGTGCCTATGGCCGTCACGAGGCTGTCGTAGACGGGCAGACCTCCGAACAGCAGGAACAGGAATTCGAGGCCGGTGAGCGCAATGTATATTATGTACAGGATCTTGGCGGTGTCGTTGGCCCGCGGCACGAGCTTGCCGAAGACCGGGCCGGGCATCTCTGCCTTCATTATGTGGACCGGCTTGTCGGACAGGTTCGGGATTATGGCCATGATGAAGATCAAGACGCCCATGCCGCCTATCCAGTGCGTGAAGCTGCGCCAGAAGAGCCCTCCGCGGCTGAGCGTCTCGACGTCGTTGAGGATGGACGCTCCGGTGGTAGTGAAGCCGCTGACTGTCTCGAAGAAGGCGTCGATGTAATTGGGGATGTCGCCGCTGATGACGAACGGGACGGCGCCGAGGGCCGACATGAGTATCCAGCCGAGGGCGACTATGACGAAGCCCTCGCGCGAGTACATCGATGTGTCGGCCGGCCTGCAGGTGAGCAGCAGCACGGCCCCCAGGGCTCCGCAGACGGCGGCCGTTATGAGGAAGCTCCAGATGGCCGACTCCAGGTAGATCAGGGACACTATGGCGGGGAGGAGGAGCAGCGCTCCCTCGGCCGCCAGAATGAACCCGATCACGTACAGGATCATTCTACGGTTCATGACTGGGCCGCGCTTTCTTCGCCGGACAGGATGTCGTTGAGGTCGCCGAGGCGGTGGCCCGCGGACAGCACTATGACGCGGTCGCCGGGCTGTATGGTCTCGGAGCCGCTGGGAATTATGGCTTTGCGCCCTCTGACTATGCCGGCAATCAGTATGTTCTGACGCAGACCGAGGTCCTTGAGCTCGATCCCCGCTCCGCGGAAGTCTCCGTTGACGCTGAACTCGAGAACCTCCGCCTTGTCGTCCATGATGCGGTAAAGGGTCTCGATGTTGCTGCCCTCGGTGTTCTGAAGGGCCCTGGCGTAGCGGCTCAGCTGGTTGGCAACTATGCGCATGGGCGACACGACCGAGCCGAGGCCCAGCTTTTCGGCAAGGGCGGCAAGCTCGGGCCTGTTGACCTTGGCGATGACTTTAGGGACGTGGCGGGTCGACGCGTATATGGATATCAGGATGTTCTGCTCGTCGGACCCCGTGATGGCAACGAAGCCGTCGGTCGAGGTGAGCCCCTCCTCCTCGAGCACCTCCTGGCGGGCGCCGTCGCCGTTGATGACGAACATGCCGTTGCCGACGGCCTCGGCGGAGAACTCCTCGCAGCGCCTGCGGTCGATCTCTATCACCTTGACGCTGATCCCCGCGGCCGTCAGCATCTTGGAAAGATAGAAGGCGGTGCGGCTGGCGCCGAGGATCATCACGTTCCTCGAGGACTTTCTGAATATGCCGAGCTTGCGGAGCAGCTTCTGCGCCTCGCCGGGCGCGGCGGTAAGGGCGACGCGGTCGCCCTCGGACAGCACGAAGTTGCCGGTCGGGATGAAGAGGTTTCCGTTGCGCTGGACGGCGCAGATGAGGAACTTGGCGTCGTACCTGCGGCGCAGCTCCGCCAGGGACACGCCTATGGCGGGAGAACTGTCCAGCGTCGTCTCGATCAGGTCGAAGTTGCCCGAGAAATGCTCGATGTTAGCGGCGCTCGGGAACTTGAGCAGATTGTAGAGCTCCTCGGCGGACACCCGGTCGGGGTTGATGGCCATGGACAGACCGAGGTTCTGGCACAGGAAGTCGAGCCCCTTGTCGTTGTACTCGGGGTTGCGGATCCTGGCGACGGTGTGCGCGGCCCCCATCCTGCCGGCGATGAAGCACGAGAGCATGTTGGTCTCGTCCTGGGAGGTGGCGGCGACGAACAGCTGGCAGCCGGGGACTCCGGCCTCGGCCAGGATGTCGTCGTCCGCGGCGTTCCCGCAGACGCACATTATATCGTAGACGTTGATAATTTCCTCTATGGCCGACGGGCTGGAATCCACGGCGACGACGTCGTGACCCTCCTCCACCAGCCTTGCGATAATGGCCGTTCCGACCTTTCCGCAGCCTGCTATAACGATCTTCATGAGCCTTCCTGTTCTGCCGAGAGGACCTTCCGCGCCGGCCCTGCGGCCGGTCGGCGGAGCTCCGCCGCTCAGGGCGGTTTTCTTTCGGCGGTTTAACTGAATTATTATGCGAGAGATTGACGGTTTTTTACAAAATGATAATTGCTTTTCGCGCCGGCGCGTAGTATAATAATTATTTGGAAAGATATGCATCGCCGGCTTCCGCGCACTATATTATAGCATAAAGACCGGTCTTTTGCAATCGCCGTCGCACCGATTGATCCGAACTGACAAAAAAATAATTAATATATGGTTCACAGGAGGAATACTCATGGCGACATTAGTGATCATGCCGAGGCAGGGCCAGAGCGTCGAAAGCTGCATTATCACCGAATGGAAAAAGAAAAAGGGCGATAAGGTCGCGGTAAAGGACGTTCTGTTCTCCTACGAGACGGACAAGTCCGCTTTTGACGAGGAGGCCGCGGTTGCCGGCACTCTTCTCGAGGTCTTCGTCAAGGACGGCGACGACGTCCCCTGCCTCGATCCGGTCTGCATCATAGGCGAGCCCGGCGAGGACATCTCGGCCCTCGTGGCCCAGGCTAAAGCCGGAAAGGGCGGGGAGGCCCCCGCGCCCGAAGAAAAGAAGCCCGAGGCCGAAGCTCCGGCGGCGGCTCCCGCGCAGACTGCCGCTCAGGAAGTCCCCGCGGCTCCCGAAGCCGGCGGATTCCTCCGCATCTCCCCCAGGGCCAGAAAGCTCGCGGAGAAGACCGGGGCCGACGTCTCCAAGGCCGAAGGCACCGGACCCATGGGCCGCATAATCGAGCGCGACGTCAACGCCCTCCTCGACAGAGGACTCACCGTCCAGGCAGCCGCAAAAGAGGCCGCCGCTGCCGCCGAGGCCGTACAGGCGCCCGCAGCGTCCGCTCCCGCAGCGACTCCCGCGGCGGCGTACGAGGACGTCAAGATGCCCAACATCCGCAAGGTCATTGCCCGCGCGATGCACGCGTCGCTGTCCAATATGGCGCAGCTCACGCTCAACGCATCCTTCGACGCCACGCAGATCATGGCCTTCCGCGCGGCCGTCAAGGCGGCCGGAGAGGGCATGGGCATGAACAACATCACGCTCAACGACATCGTCCTCTACGCGGTCGCCAGGACCCTTCCCGGGCACCGCGACCTCAACGCCAACTACTTCGAAGATAAGGAGATCATCCGCTACTTCTCGCACGTCAACCTCGGAGTCGCGGTCGACACGCCCAGGGGACTGCTCGTTCCCACCGTGTTCTCCGCCGACACGCTGTCTCTCAACGAGCTCTCCGCCGAGGCCAAGAAGGTCATCAAGTCCGCCCAGGCCGGGACCATCAGCCCCGATCTGCTCAAGGACGGCTCCTTCACTGTCACGAATCTCGGATCGCTCGGCGTGGAGAGCTTCACCCCGGTCATCAATCCTCCCCAGACCGCCATTCTCGGCGTCGACTGCATCACCCGCCGCGTGAAGAACGTCGGCGGCCAGGACGTCTTCTACGACGCGATGGGCCTCTCCCTCACGTTCGACCACAGAGTGCTTGACGGCGCTCCCGCGGCAAAGTTCCTCAAGGAGCTCTGCTTCAACCTCGAGAACTTCAACCTGCTTCTCGCGAAATAAGAGGTGAACGGCATGGTGTACGATCTCATAGTTCTCGGCGGAGGCCCCGCCGGCTACAACGCTGCCGAGCGCGCCGCACAGGGCGGCATGAAGACGCTCGTCATCGAGGCCAGAGCCCTCGGAGGCGTCTGCCTCAACGAAGGCTGCATCCCCACCAAGACCCTGCTCTACTCGGCAAAGATCTACGACTATTCCAAGCACGGCGAGGCTTACGGCGTCAGGTTCGGAGCCGCGTCCTTCGACCACTCCTTTGTCATCGACCGCAAGAACAAGGTCGTCAAGACCCTTGTCGGCGGCATAGGAGGCGCCCTCAAGGCCCTCGGCATCGACGTGGTCAAGGCCGCCGGAAAGATCACCGGCCGCGGACCCGAAGGCTTCACGGTCGAAGCCGGCGGCGCGGAGTACACCGGCAGGCAGCTGCTCATATGCACCGGCTCCTCCGCCTCCGTCCCGCCCATCCCCGGCCTGCGCGAGTCCGTCGCCTCCGGCTTCGGCATGACCAACCGCGAGATCCTTGACCTGCGCGAGATCCCGAAGCGCCTCGTAGTCATCGGCGGCGGCGTCATCGGTCTCGAGATGGCGTCCTACTTCAACAGCGTCGGCTCCGAGGTCACCGTCATCGAGATGCTCGACCACATCGGCGGACCGACCGACAGAGAGATCTCCGGAGTCCTCCAGAAGAATTACGCGAAGCGCGGCGTCAGGTTCCTGCTCGGGGCCAAGGTGACCTCGGTGGGCACCGACCGCGTGAATTACGAGCTCGACGGCAAACAGGAGAGCGCCGTCTGCGACAAGGTCCTCATCTCCATCGGCAGACGGGCCGTCACCGCGGGCGTCGGCCTCGAGAGCATCGGCGTGCTCACCGACCGCGGCGCGATCGTGACCAACGACAGATGCCAGACCAACGTGGCAGGCGTCTGGGCGGCCGGCGACGTCAACGGCAAGTCCATGCTCGCCCACACCGCCTACCGCGAGGGCGAGGTCGCCGTGGCCAACATGCTCGGCAAAAAGGACACCGTCAACTACCTCTCCATCCCGTCCGTCATCTACACGAATCCCGAGGTCGCCGCCGTCGGCGAGACCGAGGAATCCGCAAAGGCAAAGGGGCTCGACGTCATCTGCAAGACCACCACGCTCAAGATGTCCGGGCGTTACGTCGCCGAGAACGAGGGCGGCGACGGCATCGTGAAGCTGGTCGTCGGCAGGGAGCATAAGAACATACTCGGCATACACATGATCGGCACCTACGCCTCCGAAATGATCTACGGCTGCGCCTTCATGGTCGACAGGGAGCTGCGCGTCTCCGACGTGAAGAAGATGGTCTTCCCGCATCCCACGGTGTGCGAGGTCATCCGCGAGGCCATGTTCGGCATCGGCTGAACCGCTCAGGAATCAAAGATAATTATTTAATCAGATAAAAGGAGTATTCAACATGCCTAAGTCACAATTTGTTGATCCCAAGACCGCGTTCACGCCGGGCTATATCCATTTCGAGGATATTCCGGTGTGTCAGTACAACAAGACGCTTGCCGAGGAGAAGAAGCTCTACACCAAGGCCGACTTCATGAGGATCTATCATGATATGCGGACCATCCACGAGTTCGAGACCATGCTGAACGAGGTCAAGGTCAAGAGCGAGTACAACGGCGTAAAGTACAACAACCCCGGTCCCGCCCACCTGTCCATCGGCCAGGAGGCCTCAGCGGTCGGCGAGGCTTACTGCCTCGACATCGACGACCTCACCTACGGCTCCCACCGCTCCCACGGCGAGATCCTCGCGAAGGGCCTGTCCTCAATCAACAAACTCGACGACAAAGAGCTCTACGACATAATGAAGGACTTCCTCGGCGGCGCCGTTCTGTCCGTCGTCGAGAAGCACATGAAGAACGACGGCGACATCAAGAAGCTCGCCCAGAACTTCCTGCTCTACGGAGCGCTTGCCGAGATCTTCGCCCGCACGACCGGCTTCAACAAGGGCCTCGGCGGCTCCATGCACGCCTTCTTCATCCCCTTCGGCATCATGCCCTGCAACGCCATAGTCGGCGGCGGAGCTCCCATTGCCCTCGGAGCAGCCCTGTACAAGAGGGTCAACCATAAGAAGGGCATCGTCGTGGCCAACTGCGGCGACGGCGCCCTCGGACGCGGCCCCGTGCTCGAGGCCTTCAACTTCGCCTCCATGGACCAGATCACAAAGCTCTGGAACGACGGTCATGGCACCGGCATGCCCATCCTCTTCAACTGCTTCGACAACCACTACGGCATGGGCGGCCAGACCCGCGGCGAGACCATGGGCTTCGACATGGCCGCCAGACTCGGCGCCGGCTTCAACCCCGACATGATGCACACCGAGAGGGTCAACGGCTACGATCCGCTTGCCGTCATCGACGCCTTCAAGAGAAAGAAAGCCCTCCTGCTCGAAGGCAAGGGCCCGGCTATGCTCGACGTCGTGACCTACCGCATCTCCGGACATTCGCCCTCCGACTCCTCCACCTACAGGACCCAGGAGGAGATCGACGCCTGGAAGGCCGCCGATCCCATCGCGGCTTACAGAGCCAAGATGGTCAAGGGCCGCGTCGCCACCCAGGCTGAGTTCGACGCTATCGACGCCATGATAGTCGACCGCATGACCGAGATCATGAAGCTGGCCATCGACGAGGAGATCTCGCCGAGGATGAACCTCGACAAGGACCCCGACGCCATTGCAGGCATCATGTACTCCAACCAGAAGATCCACAGCATGGATCCGTCCAGGACCGCCGAGATGACCAAGCCCCACGACGAGAACGACCGCGTCAAGGAGATGGCCACCAAGATCAGGACCGCCACCGACGAGAACGGCAAGCCCGTCCCGAAGATGAAGGTCTACAACATCCGCGACGGCCTCTGCGAGCCGATCATCGAGAAGTTCTACGACGATCCCACGCTCATCGCCTACGGCGAGGACAACCGCGACTGGGGCGGAGCGTTCGGCGTGTATAAGAAGATCACCGACTCCATCCCCTACCACAGATTCTTCAACGCCCCCATTTCCGAGTCCGCCATCGTCGGCTCCGCCGTCGGTTACGCCATGTGCGGAGGCCGCTGCATAGTCGAGCTCATGTACGCCGACTTCATCGGCTGCGCCGGCGACGAGATCTTCAACCAGATGGCCAAGTGGCAGTCCATGTCCGCCGGCATCCTCAAGATGCCCATCATCCTCAGAGTCTCCGTCGGCTCCAAGTACGGCGCACAGCACTCTCAGGACTGGACGGCCCTCACCGCCCACATCCCGGGCCTCAAGGTCGTGTTCCCGGCCACCCCGTACGACGCCAAGGGCCTCATGTGCAACGCGCTTGAGGGCACCGACCCCGTCATCTTCTTCGAGTCCCAGAGGATCTACGACAAGGGCGAGGAGTTCCATAAGGAAGGCGTTCCCACCGGCTACTACGAGGTCGCCCTGGGCGATCCCGACGTCAAGAAGGAAGGAAAGGACGTCACCATCCTCACCATCGGCGCGGTCCTTTACAGAGCCCTCGAGGCCGCCAAGACCCTTGAGGAGAAGTACGGCATCTCCGCCGAGATCATCGACGCCCGCTCCATAGTGCCCTTCGACTACACCAAGGTCATCGAGTCCGTCAAGAAGACCGGCCGCGTGCTCATCGTCGGCGACGCCGTCGAGCGCAACTCCGTCATGAAGGACATGGCCGCCAACATTACCGAACTGGCGTTCGATTACCTCGACGCCCCGCCCGTGGCGCTCGGCTCCCGCAACTGGATCACGCCCGCCCACGAGCTCGAGGAGGCCTTCTTCCCGTATCCCTCGGCCATCATCGACTGCATCCACGAGAAGCTGCTTCCCATCCCGGGCTACGTTCCCACTCACAACTTCAGCGACGTCGAGAAGATCGACCGCATGAAGAAAGGCGTCTGAGCCTTGTCAGGCCGGATCCTCCGTCCGGGCGCCGCACGGCGCCCGGACGGAGGGCCGGACAGCCGGGGGATGCCGAAGGACCCGAATCCGCGGGCCTTTCGGCATCCCCCGTCCTTAAAACAGCCAGTCTCATAACCTGTCCTTCCGGGCGACACCGCCCCGGGAGCACATACCGACCGATGCCATGGATATCTACAGGAACGACAATACCGACCCCGCCTTCAACCTCGCGGCGGAAGAATACCTTGCCGACAGTTATGCGGGGGACGGGCTGTTCATGCTCTGGCGCAACGCCCCGTCCGTGATCATAGGGCGCAACCAGAACGCGTATGCCGAGCTCGACCTTGCCTTCGCCGAGAAGCACGGAATAAAGGTCGTGCGGCGCCTCACAGGCGGAGGCGCGGTCTTCCACGACCTCGGCAACGTCAACTACACCTTCATCTCCCGCCTTGACGACGCCGGGACGCTCAACTTCCCGAGATTCTGCGGGCCCGTCATAGAGGCCCTGCGCGGGCTGGGCGTCGACGCCGAACTGTCCGGGCGCAACGACATCACCGTCGGCGGCCGCAAGGTCTCCGGCACCGCCCAGTGCGTCCGGGGCGGCCGTGTGCTTCATCACGGCACCCTCCTCTGGTCGGCGGATTTCTCGTATATGGAGAAGGTCCTGAGGCCGGACCCGTCGAAGCTTCAGAGCAAGGGAATAAAGAGCGTCGGGAGCCGCGTCGCCAACCTGCGCGACCTGCTGCCCGAGGGCGCCCCCCTTTCGCGCGACTCGGGAGCCGCGGATCTCATGGACTATCTGTTCTCGCGCTTCGGAGGCGAGCCGCTGCGGTTCACCGACGGGCAGACCGAGGCCATAGCCGCTCTTGCGGAGAAGAAGTACTCTTCCTGGGAGTGGAACATGGGATCGTCCAGGGGCTTCTCGTGCCGCAGATCGCGCCGCTTCCCCTTCGGCAGGGTCGAGGTGGCCTTCGACGCCGACCGTGGGCTGATCACTTCGGTCTCGGTCAGCGGCGATTTCTTCGGCACCCGCCCCGTCTCCGGGCTGGAGGCGAGGCTGACCGGAGTCCGGCCCGAGTATGCCGCGGTCCTCGAGGCCGTGCCGGACGCCGGCGAGTTCATAAGCGGCGCCACTGCCGCGGATCTGGCGGGGCTCATAGCCGGCAGTCCGGAGTGAGCCGGGACGGTTTTCCTTGACACGGCCCCCCGCTGATGTTATAATATTCTATCATCTTATGCCGGCCGGCGGGTCCCGCGGGCCGGGAAGGCGGTGCGTATGAATTACGGTCTTCAGCTCTACAGCGTCCGCTCGGCAATGGCCGCTGATCCCGAGGCCACGCTCAGGTACGTCGCCTCGGTCGGATACGAGTCCGTCGAGTTCGCGGGCTTTTTCGGCATGGATCCCGACAGGGTCCTTGCCATCCTCGGCTCCGCCGGCCTGTCCGTCAGCGGAACGCACTCGTCCTGGACCGATCTGCGCGACCGGTTCGACGAGACCGTCGCCTTCCATAAGGCCATCGGCAACAGCAACTACATCATTCCCGGCGCGGACCTGTCCACGCCAGAGAAGCTCGGGGACTTTGCCGACTTTGTCAACGACGTCATTCCGCGGCTGGCCGCCGAGGGCATCACGCTCGGCTACCACAACCACTCCCGGGAGTTCGCGGCCACGCCTTACGGCTACCGCATCCATGACGAGCTCGCCCGGAGGACCGCGATCGAGTTCGAGATAGACACCTTCTGGGCCTTCAACGCCGGAGAGGATCCCGTGGCCCTGCTCGAGAAGTACCGCTCCCGCGAGAGAGTCCTGCATCTGAAGGACGGCCTGCCCGGAGGAGAGGGAAGGGCGCTCGGCGAGGGCTCCGCTCCGCTGTCGGCCGTCATCGCCAAGGCGCGCGAGCTCGGCCTGTACTGCGTGGTCGAGAGCGAGACCCAGACGCCGGACGGCCCGTCGGAGATCGCCCGCTGTGCCGAGTGGCTCAGACGCAACGGCTGAACCGGCCGGAGCGCTTCCGTCAGTATCATCATTTTTCGAGGTATATGTCATGCAAAGAACACAGATAGCCGACGTTCAGCCCGGCAGCCGGGTCCGCATCTCGGGGTTCGTCGAGAACTTCCGCAACAAGCGGACAATGGCATTCATCGTCATCCGCGACATAACCGGAAAGATCCAGGTCACGCTCGTCAAAGAGGAGCATCCTGATCTGGCCGCCGTCGCCGACGGCATTACGCTCGATTCGGTCGTGACCGTCGAGGGCACCGCCGTCGCCAACGATTACGTAAAGCTCGGGGGCATCGAGATCCTCCCCGAGAGCATCAGGATCGAATCCGTCGCGGACGCCCTGCCCATAAAGCCCGACTCGGCTATCGATTCGAGGCTCGACTTCCGCTGGATCGACCTGCGCACCGAGAAGAACGCCCTCATATTCAAGCTTCAGACCGAGATGGCCGCGGCCTTCCGCGAGTATCTGCTGGAGCGCAATTTCCTCGAGTTCCACAGCCCGAAGATCATCGGCGCCGCGTCCGAGAGCGGGGCCGACGTGTTCAGGCTCAGCTATTTCGACGGCGACGCCTATCTGGCTCAGTCGCCCCAGTTCTACAAGCAGATGGCCATGGCCGCCGGCTTTGAGCGAGTGTTCGAGTGCGCCCCGGTGTTCCGCGCCGAAAAGTCCTACACGAGAAAGCACGCCACCGAGTTCACAGGCTTCGACCTCGAGTTCTCTTACATCGACAGTTATTACGACGTCATGAAGTTCGAGGAGGAGATGCTCACCTACATGCTCGGCAGGGTGGAGAAGAAGTTCGGCGACGACATCGTCAGGCTCTACGGCGAGGAATACCGCGTAGTCGTGCCGACCGCCCCCTTCCCGGTGATGACCGTTGCGGACATCTACAGCGAGATCGAGAAACGCTACGGATACACGGTCCCCGATTCCGAGAAGGGCGACCTTACCACCGACGCGGAGCACTATACGTTCGACCTGGCCCGCGAACTCTTCGGCAGCGAGTTCATGTTCGTCATCGGCTACGACGGCGCAAAGAGGCCGTTCTATCACATGCGCGACGAGAACGGCGTGCCGCAGGGCTTCGACCTCATCTGGCGCGGCACGGAGATAACCTCCGGCTCCCAGCGCGAGCACCGCTACGAACAGCTCTGCAAAAACGCGAAGGAGAAGGGCCTCGGTGAGGACGTAAAATTCTACACGGAGTTCTTCCGCTACGGCTGCCCGCCCCACGGAGGGTTCGGACTCGGACTTGACCGCCTGACCATGCTCTTCCTCGGTATATCAATCAAAGAGGCCCAGTTCGTTTTCCGCGGACCCGACCGTCTCAATCCCTGATCACTCCAAGGAGGTCAACAATGCCTGCTCCACAGAAACCGAAACCCGGAAAGCCCGGACTCACCCCGTACGAGAAGACGTTTGATTACGACAAAGACGGCAAGCTCGACAGCTTCGAGAAGGCCGACATGTGGGACGAGATAGCCCGGGACTCCGTCAAAAAGAAAAAGAAGCCCGTCGAGGGCACCAAGGGGACCGATCATCCGGACCCGGAAAAGCAGTAAGTCCGTTGCCAGTCAACACAAAAAGCAGCGCCTCGATGCGCTTTCGATAGAGCAGGTATCTCGATCTTTCTTTTGATTTGTGAACCTGTCTGATCTGTATAATATCCTTCCGCATAAATAACGCAAACGCACTTTTGACAGCCCGAGGCCGTCAAAAGTGCGTTTTGGTTATTTAAAAAATGACGTAGTTTTAGCAGTTATTTCAAAACGTGAATAATTATTTTGCAAAAAACAGTATTCTCATTGAACAGAAACAGTATCGTTGTTTTTCTTTTTTACAATATACATCAGCATGAACGTGACCACTCCCGAAGCTATTATCACGATTATATCTATCGGTGCAAGGACAATCCCGGGTATCCCGTCAAAGAGAAAGCCGGTACCGAAGCGGTAAAGATGAGCGTGAAGCAAGATCATTTCTCCGATATACATTACGAGTGTAGTAATGGTTGCTGCAATCGTCGGAATCCAAAGGGTAATGGCTCTTTTTTGTTTCAATAATAATGATCCGATAAACAGACCGACTGTCGTACCAAGTATGATAAAGAAAACCGACATTAGAAAAGCCGAGAGCGGAGAGACTGTAATATTGCCGTCGCGCCAAAACGCCGTAAAGCAAGCAAGAATACATAATCCAAGGAAAGAAACCGCGGAGACCGATTGCATAATCAAAGCCTTTTTTCTTCCGGTTTCTCCTGTTTTGATCATTTGAGCAAAACCATAAATACAGTTCAGAATCGCAAGGATCAATACGACAGATATCAAATAGAAATGAAGTTTGAACGCTGGATTGTAGTCCCCCATTAGAATCTCAACTGCAGTTTTAGTTTTGTATTCCGTTACGGTTGTTCCCCAACCCTCCGGAGGAACATAACACATATACATTTGCCAATCTTCAAGCTTTGCAACCGTTTCAGCGGCAGTTACCACTACTTTGTTTTCAAACAACAGTTCAAAGCCAAAGAAAGCAACGATTGAAATGGCGCCGCCTGCAACCAGCGCGTATCGTTTTAACGCTTTTATAAAAAGCGGCATCAGCAATACGCCGATTATTAGAGCAAGCGCGATCGGGGTATAAGGGATAATATATTTTGGGTAATTCTCTTTCATCACCGTTCCGTTGGCTATCATATCATAAATAACCCTAACGCCCATGTACAACGGATAAAACGATGCTGCAACAACAGCCAAAATAGAT